>ERZ506028.1-NODE-1-length-260565-cov-14.1874_pt1 | contig 260565 bp, 220 predicted proteins | sample MGYA00512181_ERZ506028 | MGnify/ENA metagenome assembly ERZ506028
ATGACCCTGCACATTTGTGTTCGTCGAAACTGTATTCAGTTTTCAAAGGTCTACCGTTGCTCGCTTATTTCAAGCAAGCAACTTTATTATTTTAACAGGTTGTCATTTCAAAGTCAAGAGCTTTTTTATTTGAAGTCATTAAAGATAATTCAAACAAATTCAAGCAAAATGACTTTAAAAATTTTAAGCGTTCATCAACGCGACAACGATATATTACTATACCGACTAAACTTGCTTAAGTCAATAGCTTTTTTACATTATTTTTAGCTAAACCGGATTTTTATCGACAGCTCGTCTTGAAACGCAAGAAAACTGTCGATACCGCAGCCGAATTCAGCCAGTCAATAATTACTATAAGATTGATTACCATTTCAAGCTGCCGACAGGCTTTTAACGCCGTCTCCAGTTGATTTTTTACGTCAGCATTCCAGCGGCGCGTCAAAGCCCGATTAGCAGATAGTCTGCCATGCTGAGCTGATAGTGGCTGACAAAAATGAAAAATGATGCAGCATTCAGCTTGGCGAAAGTTTAAATGTCACATCATTTTTATCAAGTCGTTGATTGATCTTATAAATTTCGATTACTGCTTAGAATCAGGCTCCAATGATTTTAGTCAGCCTGCAAAACGGCACCGTTGGATTCAATTAAAACTTGGGCAGGAATCCCACGATTTTAATCGGGGGAGGAATGCCCCTTTATTAGTGCAGTAAGGCGCTATTTTCTTTTGAGAGGTGGTCTGCCAGCGTTACTTTTAGTCGTCCTCTGGTTGGCAATATAACGCTCTACAACCTCTTTACTCATGTTTCCCAGTGTCCCCATGTAATAGCTACGTGACCACAAATGGCCGCCTCACCCAGTATTGCCTTTGCTTGATTTCTGGATGATTACGTAGGAATATTCGCGCGCTGCCCCCCTTCAGTGCCTTAACGATATTAGTTGCTGAATACTTGGGCTTAAAACTGATCAACATATGAACATGATCTGGCACCACTTCCATTTTTTTCTATCGTAATATCATGAAGATCGGCAATGCGCCTAGAATATCTTTCGTCTCGTTGACTAGTGCTGGCGTTGTAAATGTGGCATTCCGATATTTAGTAGTACAATTGAAATTAGTAAAGGAGGTGAAATGACATGCCGAAAAAAGATGATTTGCCATATATGATGGGGCTAAAGTTACGCTTATACCCAAATTGGAAACAAGAAAAGATTTTGTGGAAGAATCTGAATGCTTCACGGTTCATTTATAACCAATTGTTAGCTAATAGTTGGACTGATAGTAGAATTATCAAAAACAAACTTGATAAGCGATACCCAATTCCAGAAGCATATTGGCGTTATGACAAGAACGGTAAGGTAATTAAGAAGAGCCAAAAACGGCCGACTGGTTTAGCTCGTATCACTGCTCAACGATATCCTTGGCTTGGTGATGATGATCTTGATAGTGATATGTTCACCAATACCGAAGTTAATTATAAGGCCGCTTGGAATATGTTTCGGAAAGTACACACTGCCGGAAAACCAAAGTTTAAGCGAAAAAGCCGTCCTGTTCAGTCATATTCGACTTCCAATCATTATTCGAGTGCAACCGTAAAGAAACACGGGGGCGCTCCTTCGCTTTATAATGGGTCAATCAAATTTTTAGATCATAACCATATCCAGCTACCGAAGTTAGGTCCTATTAAGGTGAAATTACACCGTTCATTACCAACTAATCGGTTGGTACGGATTGCCACTGTTACAATTAAGCACTACGCGACCGGGCAATGGACCGTTTCATTACTGCTTAAAAGTGATGAGCCGTTCCACCAAGCTTTACCCAATACCAATCAAGCAGTTGGTATTGATCTAAACACCGAAAACTTTCTTACTACCAGTGATCAGAAGCAGGTTGCTAATCCCCACTATTATCGTGCCCTCAAAAAGCACTTGGCAAAACACCAACGGATTCTTTCTCGCCGGGCAAGGCGTGCCAAAAAAGAGCATCGTCCTTTGTGGGCAAGCAAGAATTACCAGCAGGAGAAGCTGGTCGTTGCCAAAATCCATCAACGGATTCGTAATCGGCGCCTAAACTTCCTTCATGAAACCTCGACTGCACTAATCAAGAGCCACGATTTGGTAGTTGCGGAAAACTTGAAGAGTAAAAATATGCTTAAAAATCATGCCCTGGCAATGAGTATTTCCGATGTTGGTTGGCGGACCTTTTTGGGTATGCTGGAGTATAAGGCCCCGCTGTATGGGCGCACGTTTGTCGAAATTAATCCAGCTTACACAACCCAAACTTGTTATGATTGCGGCTTCGTGATGGGCAGCAAAGGTACCAAACGATTGACTCTTCATGATCGTGAATGGACTTGTCCTAACTGCCATGTTCATCACATTCGTGATCACAATGCTGCTTTGAATATCTTAGCGAAGGGTCAACGCTTGCTAACCAGACCCGACCAAAATCTAGAAGCAATTTATTAGTTTTAGAAAGGGACGTTTGGAAACTTGCGCCCCTAGATTAAGCGTTAGCTTGATCTTAAATGGCCTAGTTATTGGCTGTAAGACATAGTGCCATCCGAAGATAATTTATTATCTGAGATGTTGCTACGCTGGCTTTATCTAGGCAAATTGTAGCTAGTAACTCATTCAGCGATGAACTGATAGGTGAAGTCTACAAGCCCCCGAATTTTATTCGGGGGTAGCTTGACCCTTATCGTAGGCACCCATTCCAAATACCATGATATCCCAAAGTTGTGCAGCGTTAGGACGGTCTTTTTTGTAATCTATGCCTTTAGCGAGTCCGGTCCTGGCTCAGAAGCGATAATCATCATATCGCCTTTGATCGTCCATTGGTCTGCCAGGGTAGTAATAATAAAGTGCTGCCCTTTCTTTACTTACCACCAACCGTAATTGATCCTTGATCGTCCAGAACCGCGACCAGCGCGTAGGGACTCTGGACGCGTTTGAATGTGGCCGTGCCATTCTTAAGCAGTCAACGATAGACGGCAAAGTAGTTGGTTGATACAAAACGCGTTACTTTAGCATCGCCAACCTCATATGCTTCTGTACTCAGCACTGGATCGTGGAAAGGCACCGTCGTACATCGATTCCTTAATCTGCAGCGGCCGCTTTTGGCCAGTCGTTTGGTCAACACGATCCCAGTCATAGAAGCGATAGGTCGTATCACTGCTCTGCTGTGTCTCTAAAACCATGATGCTCTTGCCAGAATTTTTATGCCTAAGCTGAACAAATTGAAACGATGCAAATCGTATGCAAAGCTTATCAGACAGCCGAAGCCGAGATTGTCATATTTTTTGACTAAATTATTAAAATCCGCCTACCGAGGTATCGCTTTCATGGTATATTTAACTTAGCTAAGCAAGCTTTTGCATCTGAAGGGAGCTGATAAAAATGAGTCTCAATATGTTTGGCAGTCCTGCTTCCTACATTCAAGGAAGCGATGTTTTATTTAAGAGTGCTGAATATCTGGCACGACTTGGCAATCGAATCCTGCTGCTGGCTGGACCTACCTCATTGCGCATCGTTGGCAATGAGTTTGGCGATTATTTGATCAACAACGACTTTACCGTTACCAAGGTTCAGTTCAATGGCGAATCATCCGAAAATGAGATCAAGCGCGTCTCTAAAATCGGCCATGACAACCATGTCGAAATGGTGATCGGTCTGGGGGGCGGCAAAACGATTGACGCCGCCAAGGCCATCGCCGACAATCTGAGTGCCAAAACCGTTATTTTGCCGACCGTAGCCTCAACTGATGCGCCTTGTTCGCGACTGTCAGTTATCTATCAAGACAATGGCGAGTTTGACCATTATCGTTTCTATAATCAGAACCCCGACCTGGTCATGGTTGATACCAAAGTCATCGCCACGGCACCAGCCAAGCTTTTGGCATGCGGCATGGCTGACGCTTTGGCAACCAACATTGAAGCCCAGGCCGTCAAAAAATCGCATGGTCTCAACATGCTAGGCGAGCACCAGACGCTGGTTGGCCTGGCAGTTGCCCAGGAATGCGAGAACACGCTGTTTGCATATGGCGACGAGGCTTATGCCGCTGCCATTGCCCATGCCGACACCAAAGCATTTGACCGGATCGTTGAAGCCAATACGCTGATGAGCGGTGTTGGCTTCGAATCTGGTGGTCTGGCTGCGGCTCATGCCATTAATGATGCTCTTAGCGTTTTGAATGGTCCAGTTCATGAACGGCTGCATGGTGAAAAAGTTGCATTCGGCCTGCTGACGCAATTGATGCTGGAGGGCGCGGCAACTGAACGTTTCGAAAAATACTTCCACTTTTTAAAGAAGCTGCATCTGCCAACCAACTTTGTCGAGCTGGGAATCGAGGATCCAAGCGAAGCAAACCTGCTGAAAGTCGGCAAGGCAGCCTGCGCGCCAAACGACACCATGAATCGCATGCCGTTTGAGGTTACGCCGCTGGACGTCGTTAATGCCATGCGCGGCGTTGACGCCTACAGCATTGCCAAATACAGTGCCACTCACCATTAAGTGTTTTGATATACAAAAAGCACCGTGCCAACATCAGTCAAGCGCGGTGCTTTTAGTTATACTCAGTCCTTATCCCTCGACTTCAACAACGGGATAAGGACTTTTAATATTCAGTCAGCACGCTGCAGCCATCGCGGCATGCTGTTTCTGACGGCTATTTAGGCAGCTGCTAAAACGAATAGTGCTGATAGTTGCCAAATTCGACATCAGCTCGTGAAATACTGATAAAGCTGTCCGGATCAACGTTATGAACCATCTTGCGCAGCTCGTTTAACTGAGCCTTGGGCGTACATACCAGAATAATATCAGTGGGTTCATTGGTATAGACGCCAGTTCCATGCAAAAGCGTTGCCCCATGCACGAAATTGCGCAGCTGTTCCGCGACGGCAGCTGATTTCTTGGTATAGATCGTAACCGAGACGTCTTCTTGTAGGACGAAGGTATGATCCATCATCAGGCTGGTCACCAGCATCCCGATCAGACTATAGACGATCCGGCTGGGACCAAAGCATAGGACGGTTACCACCAGAATCGCGCCATTGATCAGGTTGTTCAGCATCCCGACTTTCTTATGCAGCTTTTTTTGACAATAAGTTACGACGATATCGGAACCACCAGTCGTAAAGCCCTGGTTAAAACACAGCCCAATCCCGATTCCCAAGATTGCCGCACCGATAATCGTATTGGTCAGCGGGTCGTTTACCAAGGTGGCCGTTGGAATAAACTTTAAAAAGACAACGTTAAAGCCAACCGCCAGCATTGAAAATAAGATATAGCTAAAGCCGAATTCATACCAAGCAAACACAAACAGTGGCACGTTCAAAACCGCGACCAGTAGACTCATACTGATATGCAGACCACTTTGTAAAAATAAAGCCTGCAGCAGCTGTGAAACCCCCAACAGACCAGCCGAATATGAGTTGGCATGCGACAAAAACATATTGATTGCCATTGCCGAAAGCACCCCATAACATAGCGCCACGGCAATTTTAATCAGGATTTTTTGATCGCGTTTTTTTGCGTTACTGCTCATAAAATCCTCTCCCATTTCGTTAATATATCGACAATGCTATTTTAACTTTTTTTAGACCAGTTTAATACCTGTACACCAAAAAAAAGCCCGACGAAATCGTCAGACTTTTTCAAGCAAATGCAAAATCAATCAGCCGGCAATCAAGACTTCAGTAACCAGCAGCGCGCCACCAAAGACCAGCACGAAGACGACGACTGGCCAGACAAACCGGAGCCAGTGCGAGTACTTCATGTCAAGCATCTGCAAGGTTGCCATTACCAAACCAGTTGGCGCTAAGAACAGCATTGCGTACTGACCAAATTGGTAGGCAGTTACGACAATATAGCGTGGAATGTGTACCGTATCAGCCAACGGAGCCATGATCGGCATTGCTAATACAGCCAGACCGGATGAAGATGGTACGATAAAGCCCAGCACAAAGAAGATCATCATCATCATTAAGATAAAGAAGACCCCGTTCATGTGCGATACCAGCTCGGAAGATACATAGAGAATCGTATCAGAAATATAGCCATTGTTTAGTACCATATTGATCCCGCGCGCCAGCCCAATAATCAGGGAAACGCCGACCAAGCCGGATGATCCTTTAACAAAGGCATCAACAATCCCAGTCTCGCCAAGACCATCTTTACCAAAACAGTTAATAAACATTAACGTAATGGCAATTGCCAAGAAAGAAGAAGCCATCTGAGGGAAACCCCATCCCTTAGCCATAACGCCCCAGATCATAATTGGAAAGGCGCAGGCAAACATCGTCAGGGTAATCTTTTTCTTAAAGGTAAAGGTCAGGTCCTTTTCCTCGTCAGATACCACTGACCACATCTTGTCAAACTTCTGCTTGTCTTCATATGAGTATGAAAATTCTGGATTAGCCTTAACCTTGCTTGAATACCAATACAGGTACCCGACCAAACAAACTGCCGCCACAATCAGACCGATTACCCGGCCCAGCAGACCTTGAGTAAACGTTGTTCCGGCAGCATTCGAGGCAATTACGACTGAAAACGGATTGATCGTTGAGAAAGTCGTACCTACCGAACTGGCTAAGAAAATTGCCCCGACACAGACAATCGAGTCATACCCCATAGCAATAAAAATCGGCACCAGAATTGGATAAAACGCCACGGCTTCTTCTTCGATTCCGCAAAGCGTACCCCCCAGAACCAGCAAAATGGCAACCAAGAAGACCAGAATAAATTCATGTCCCTTGGTTTTCTTGGTTAGGGACATCAACCCGGATTCAAAGGCCCCGCTTTCTTTAACGACACCAATCAGGCCACCCAGCACAAAAATAAAAATCATAATATCAGTTGCCTGCATCGTTCCTTCAACCATGCTGGTGAAGATCGTGTAAAGCTTGGCTGGGTGCTGCTTAAGACGTCGATAGGTATTGGGAATCGAAACCGGCTTGCTGATGGCGCCCGATGTAAACTGCTTAATGTCAATTTTGACGTGCAGCTTATCCAGCGTTTCCTGTGTAGCCGGCAGCGTCTTTTTCTGGCCTAGTGAAGTCGTTTCTTGAAGATGTCCACCAACATACTGCAGTTTGGAATAGCTGCCAGCTGGTACGCACCAGGTGAGCATTACGGAAATTACAGTCAGGAAAAACAGAATCGTAAATGCTCCCGGCATCTTCAATTTGAATTTTTTCTTTTTTGACGTTGCTGCTGTGTCCATTTTTATCCCCCCGAATACATAAATTTTATCAAGCAGCTCGATTTGACAGTTTTTTAATAAATTTCCCACCGTCGCGTCGATATTTTCTCATCACACTCCTTTGTAAACGATTTCAATAAACATCTAGAGCATACCAAGCTATTTCAACAATCTTCAAGCTTAATCAAAAATCTTCAGCAAAGAAATTATTTCGCGTTTTAAAGCAGCCTAAAGCCAATCGCTCCGTTGTGCCGTTCTCAATATTGATTCGCTCAACTTCAAAAAAACTCAAAGAATTGATCAAAAACGGCTGTCTGCACCGCTAGCGCTAAAGATCCACACCGACCCAGATCAAACAACTAAAAAAGCATCAGCCAAGGAATCACCCTACTGATGCACGGGAGTTATTAAGTTAGTCAGCATCTATCATTGAGCGGGCATACCAAAAATCAGTCTGTTGATCTGGTCCAATTGTAAACGTATGCGTGCCAGCCTTTTTAAAACCGTACCGCTCATAAAAATGCCGTGCTCGCTCATTATGTTCCCAAACACCTAGCCAGACCGTTGCGACGCCAGTTTGACGCGCCTCATCCAGTGCTTTTTCCATAAGCTGACTGCCCAGGTGCTGATCCCAGTATTTAGGAAGCAGGTAGATTCGCTGCAGCTGCATTGCGTTGTCAAAGAGCTGATCGGTTTGTGCCGCACGCCAATTCAGCTTCATATAGCCAATCGGTCTGCCATCAAGTTTCAAAAAATAGGTCCGACTGTCGGGATTACTGAGCTCGGTGCGCAAAATCGGTAAGGCATATGCCTCATCAGTATATGCTTTAACGGCTTGGGGTTCATGGTATGGTCCAAACATGGCAGTAAATGATTTGGTGGCAATTTTTTGAAGCGTGATCACGTCTTTTTCATTGTCGGCTGCTACTGGAATGATTTTTGTTTTCATAATCGGTATTCCTTCCAAAGATTTAAAATACACGCTCTCATTGTATGCGCTTTCTAAATCTTTGACAATCTGCAACTGATTAGGCCAACCGTACCTTGTCTTACCCTGGCCAGCACGCTAAAATAAAGGCAAACTTCAGTCGAAATGAGGGATAAACATGATCAATCCATTTAACCCAGGCTTTGGCAATATCTCACCCAGCTGTATCAAACGGCCAGCCATGCAGCAAAAACTGCTTGATCAAGCCGATCAGCTGCAGCAAGGATTTCGCTCAATCTTCATCGATGGTCCGCGTGGCTGTGGTAAAACCGTTTTTTTAAATGATCTTGGCGATGCAATGCTGGATCGTGATGGCTGGATCACGGTTGATCTAGAGCTGCACGATGATTTTTTAAGCACACTGGTCGGGGCAATCTATTATCAAGCCAATGCCGCCATTACCAAGGAACTGGACGTCCTGGACTACGATACTCCCAGCGAGATGTTCATTCAATACGTTGAAACGCTTACCAAGTATCAGCAGCGCCTTTTTATCACCGTTGATGAAGCCAATCAGCCAACCGAATCACTGCTCACTCTGCTTCAGCTATGCTAGCAGCTGGGCAATCACGGTAATTCGATCATGGTCGTGCTGGCCAGAATCACCAGCCGAATGCCGCAGTTTTTAGGCGATGACAACTTTGCCGCGCTGGTTCAAAAAAGCAGGCGGCTGACCTTGCCCATGCTTGATCTGGATACGGTGGCCAATCAATATCAGCAGATTTTTACCAAGGCCCATCGCGTCATTGAACCTGAAGTCCTGCCAAACATAGCGGCAGCAACTGGCGGCTATGCCTACGCGTTTCAGATTCTTGGCTCGCTGCTGTGGGAGTCTGGTGTTAAAAAAATCAATCCGGCTGCGTTTGAAAAAATTATGCCCGACTATCAACAACAGCTATTCAGCAATGCCTACCTGCCGATTGTTGATGAACTGACAACCGGTGATCGTGAGGTAATCGAGATTCTGGCCCATGAGATCAGCAGCGTCGTTGATGAAGGCTTTTTAAAAGAGCAGATTGACGATACCAGCACAGCCGCACCAGTCTGCCTGCAGCATCTGATTGAAAACCAGATCGTCAGTCTTCCCCAGCCAGGCCAGGTCGCGTTTACGCTGCCATACTTTCGGGAATTTGCCATTAAAAACGAGGCACGCATTGCTTAAACGGCGCTTAATGTCAAATTCCGCTATCCAGCCCGGCTAGCCAGCGATGACAGTAAGCCATGAATACTTTTGACGGGACTGAAACAACGACACGGAAAAGAGGATCCTTATTGAATGCAGATCAATTAAGCACGGCTAATAATATCAGACTGAATCGTCAAGCTAAAGAACCGCTCTATGCTCAGCTTTATGATGCGCTGCGCAGCCGGATCGCCAATGGTCAGCTGGCTCCCGATCGGCGGCTTCCGGCGGTTCGGGTTTTGGCTAAGGCACTGGGAATCAACCCTGGGACAGTCGTCAGTGCTTATCGCGAATTGGAGAAAAACGGCTATATCATCAGTCGGCGTGGTTCTGGCAGCTTTGTTCAGGAAGGCATGGCGGATTCGTTACCCGGCCAAGCTCAGATTCCATATCTGTCGCATTTTCCGGCTGACCGTTCTGACCAGCCGCTGATCGACTTTGCCAGCTACTCGCTCAACCCCGACCGTTTCTCAACGACGGCCTTTAAGCAGGCGGTCAACTACATTTTGGATCGTGATGGCGGACATGCTTTTGTAATTGAAGACGAGATGGGTTATTATCCCCTGCGCGAATCGCTGGCTGCCGAACTGGCCCAGCGCTGGATTAAAACCACGCCCCAAAATATTCAGATTACCTCAGGATCACAGCAGGCGATTGATATCTGTGCGCGCGCGCTGATCAGACAGGGCGACTGCGTGATGGTCCAAAATCCTACCTATCCCGGGGCCGTGGATGCTTTTAAGGCTTGCGGCGCCAAAGTAATTGGTCTGAATTTTGATCATGGCACGCTGATTAACGAACTGGAAAAAATGCTTAAAATCATTCAGCCTAAGATTCTCTATCTCATGCCCAACCTGCAAAACCCCACCACAAACTCGTTGAGCCGCTTAGAAAAAGCTCGCATCATCGGACTGGCTCATCGTCATGATTTTTGGATTATTGAAGACGATTATGGCTCTGGCTTGGCGTATGACAGTAATACGCTTCATACCATGAAAGAACACGATCCCGATGACCGCATCATCTATGTCCGCAGTCTTTCACAGATTTTCGCCTCGGGGATGCGGCTGGGCTATCTGGTATCGCCGACTCGACTGATCGAAAGCTTTGCCGGCGTTAAGCGGATTGCCGATATCTCAACTTCGGGACTGTCCCAGCGCATCTTTGACTATTACCTGCGAAACCGACTCTGGCGCAAGCACCTTACCGGCCTAAAACTGGCCTATCATCAGCAGTATCAGGCAGCCGGCAAACTCTTGGCTGAATCATTTGGTGATCGTTTAAGCTGGCAGCCGGCTGATGGTGCCGTGTGGTTCTGGCTGCAGCTCAATCTGCCCATGACGGCAGCTGAATTCTGCACGGCCGCGCAAAATTCAGGCGTCTTGATTGAAAATGGCGACCGCTACTACATTCATGCCGCCCCGCATAACCGGATTCGCCTGTCCTTGGCTCCAGTTAAAGAAGCCGATATTGCCGTGGGGATCAAGCGGCTGGCTGAACTTGTATCCCAATAAGTCATTTCAAAAATAAAACAGCGCCGAATCAGTGATCACGCGCTGTTTTTTTATAGTCAATAAATTCTCGGTCGTCGTGGCAGGAACCGCGGCGGCCTTTAACGGTTAGCTAAACCGCAGTGATAAACAGGTCAAGCCGCCATCGATCTTGGCAAATTCTGACATGTCGGTCTCGTAAACCTTAAAGCCGTTTTCAACCAACAATTGGTGGACGCCAGGGAAACCAGCCGGCATCATCACGCCATTGCCAGTGTTGATACAGTTGACCGCGTAGTCCTCGCCGGCAGGGACCTTAAGCTGATCAAAATCCTTAAAGCAGGGACTGTCGATGTACTCACCGGCTACCAGCAGCTTGTTGTCGCCCAGATAGGTCGTCCCGGTCTTTAGATGCAGAACCTGTTCAACCGGTACCGCCTTGACTGTCTTGCCAAAGCGCGCCGCAATCTTGGCAAACTGATCAATGCCGGCTTGATTGGTCCGTGCCGAGAGCCCCACATAGATCAGATCATCGTCAACTGGCATGACATCCCCGCCTTCCAGAGTTCCTGGGGCGGTAATCTCAAAAATCTGGTCATGCTCAAAGAACTGATCGAGGACTGGGCGGATGAATTCACGTTCTTTTTGTCGCGTACTGCGGGCTGGATTGGTAACGACCGCAAAATCATCAAAGACAACGGCCGGATCCTCAACGAAACATGAGTCCGGAAACTGCTCTAATGGCTCGAGAACCGTGACTGCGATCCCCAGCTTTTTGAGCAGCTCAACATAGGCATGGTGTTCAGCCACTGCCTTTTCATAGCTTGGCTTGCCAGCATCAGCATAGTCGTCAATTCCATCCACGACTGACTTGCCTGGCGTTCTGACAATTGCCTTATCAAATAGCATGATCATTCCTTCTTTCCAAATAATGCAATGCGTTCGGTAAGCCAAGTATATCTTCTCAAAGAAACGCTTTCAAGTTTGTTTGCTACCGAATCTTATGCGGAATTGACAGGCCATAATACTGATGCATCGCCATTTGATCATCCTGCCTGATTTTTTGATGCTTGATTCGTGTCGCCGCTTCCTCATAAGAGCAGCCCAGCAGCTGAACAGTTTCGATTAAGGCATCCAGATCCTCGCTGCCCAGTCTGATCGTGGCCAGCGGTGCTTCTTCCAGCCGATATTCGTTAAAAGTCGTCCCATTGGCCTGTGCCAAAGCCTCAGCAATCCGGTTGACCTTTTTTAACAGCTGCCGTCCAACTGCTTCACTAACGATCAGCGCCTGCTTTTGACCAACTGTTCTTAAAATATGGTCATCAATAGTCAAATAACGATGACTGATTGAATTAATCAGCCTAAATTGACGCTTACTCACGATATCCCTCTTTTGCTGCCACCTGCTGAACAAACGTCGCTGTCAGATCAATTGCAGCCGGTTGGCGAGTTTTCATGAAAATATCATAAGCAAACACGTTGTGCAAATTCGATTTTGATTGCTTTAATCAAACCAGCTGCGGCTGATATTTTTGGATCCGTATCCAAGTTTTAGATAATGAGCGTTTCTGGCTAAGTCATTTAAAAATTGACTATTTTATTATCACCTGTCCCAGCCGCTTTTCGTTTCAGCAATCAATTTACTTATGAAGTTTTTTTCAGATATCATTGTTTTTTCAGCTCGGCACTGTCTATTTATTCCCGTCAACAATCCTTGTCAACTGTCATTTTGCCCTAGTCAGCCATTATCTTTTGTCGATTCTGCTAATTATCGATTAGTGATCTTTGTCAGACCCGAACTTCATGATTTCTTCAAATTTGTGGTTTAGGGCATTTTCTGCTAAGATAGCGGCAAAATCCAAGGAAAGGACCACCATGCTCAGGCGTGGCTCAAACCTATTTTTAAATGAAGTCGTCATCTACTATTATTTTGTCTTACGTCCTTTGCATCGCGACGCTTGTCTTAGCGAGTGCCATTATCTTTTTTGTCCGCCGCCAGCTGCCTGCCCGCAGTCTAAAGCACTGTCAAAAACTGGTCGATCATGAGCGGGCACTGCTCACGATGGGATTTGTGGCCTTTGCTGCCAGCTTGGGACTGTTTTTTATCAATTATACCTGTGCACTGTTGGCCAACGTTTTTTCAGAAGGTTTTATGATTCTGGCATTAATGACCACGATCTTAATTACGATTCGCAGCTCGTTTTAAAAAAAGCCCTCGTTCCGTTATTTTGGGACGGGGACTTTTTAACTGCCACTGAGCATTAAAATTTACACTTACTAAAAATAAGTATAAACTGATAAAAAATCAAAAGCGAGGTTCTAATCATGAAACTTACCTTTACTCCTCAAGCTCAGCAGCGACTGCAAAAATACCTGCAGCCTGATTCCAAACTGATTCTGGACTTTGATGATGGCGTCGGTCCATTTTCCAAACTGGGCAACTGCTCTTTGGACGCTAATTTCAAGTTGATCATTGTAAAAAAAGACGCCAAGCTGCCTGACTTTAACGCCCAGCTCGCTTCAAATCTGGGACCAGTCTGGTATAAGGACTACACGGCGCCGCAGCTGGATGAGAAAATGGAGGTCCGCTTCAATCAAACTTATTTCACGATGCCTTTGGTCAGTGAGCAGCGTACGATGACGGACAACTTGGAGTTTTTGGATCTGCAGGAAGGCTTTCGTACTGAATCAGCATTTAATGGCGCTCACGACTGCTAGCTGCGATTTGCTTTCGGTTGATCCTGGTGCTGACGACGATACTCCGAGACGGTTTTGCCGGTCCACAGTGAAAAGGCTCTTAAAAATGAGTTCAGTTCCTGATAGCCAAGCAGAAACGCGATCTCGTTCGTGGTAATGTCGGTGTTGCTTAAATAATGAACGGCTAAGCTTTCTCGCGTACTGTTAAGCTGTTTTTGGAAAGTCGTCTTTTCTTCTTTGAGCTTGCGCTGCAGAGTTCTTTTAGAGATTCCCAGCTCACGGGCAACGTCATCAATCGTCGTTTCGCCACTCGGCAGCAGTTCAGCTAAAGCACTGCGCACCCGTGCCGAGGTAGAGTCATCAATTTCAAGGTCGGCCAGGCGTTTGGTCAGCTCCGGCTCAAAATAGTTCCACATCGCCGCGTTGTAGCTGACAAACGGCCGCTGCAGGTCGGCTTTGGAAAAACTGATTTGATTGGTGCTGCCTGATTCAAGCTTGATTCCTGCAAACTCAGCCAAGGCAGGATCAGGTTTAGCGGCGTTCAGGACCGCTTTGACCGGCGTTACTTCCTGCTTTGTCGCGCGCCTTAAAAGACCGATTAAAAAGGCCCATTCCGCGACCGCTAAAAACGCGGGAATCTTTAAGCTGGCATCCCCAGGCAGCAGCTCAACCGTAACTTGATCGGCTGATGACGTGATCTGATAAGTCATCGGACCGATCAATTTTTTATATTCAGCCAGCCTTTTAATGCACTGCTCACCATTATGACTGCAGTAGGCGGCAAAAATCGGCGGTGAAAAAGTCTCGATCTGGTCTGTTGTCGCCATCTTTACCGCCAGATCATCCGTCGTCTTTAATTCATCAATCGCCTGCATAAAGCGATAGTACTGTTCCTCTTTCATGCTAATCCGGTCATGATTCAAAGTGTCTGCTGGCAGCTCTGCCTGGCGCAAAACAGCCTGAGGATCCAAGCCATAGTGCCTTAAGAGATCATCATAGCGGCCATCAATCAAAAAATAGTTCATTTAAATTCCCGCCTTTGCTTAACGTTTAGTGAATGACTATATGATACACGCCTGCTCTGTCATAATAAACATCGAAACGCGTCATCTATTTATCAATTCGTGCCACTTTTGATTAAATTTTCTGATAGCTGCCACCCACTTACCAATCAGAGCTCCGAGCCAACCACCATCGACTAAAGTCACGGGATTTCCGGCTAGCAATAATTAAAACAGCGCGGCATCAAGCTTTAAAAGACCTGGTATCGCGCAGTTTTTTGCAGGTTTATTCTTTTAAGAAGTTGGGATCTTCATAAGCCGGGTGCGGGTAGGTGTAAAATCCTTCACCGGCTTCAACGCCATAGTGACCGGCATCGATCATGGCCTTCAGCTTGTCAGCAATTGCTTTTTGCTCTGGCGTATCAGCATGAGAGCTGAAAATTGCCCAAACCGTCCGCAGACCAATCACGTCCATTGACATAAACGGTCCCATTGGCGCACCAGTTGAATTCATCCAGTCCTTGTCAATCGTGATCGGATCAGCCACGCCCTTTCCCCAAAGGCCCAATGCTGCGTTTAAGAATGGTACGGACAGCGCGTTCATGATGTAGCCGTGCTGTTCCTTTTTCAAAACGATCGGCAGCATCTTGATTCCCTTGGCAAAAGCCACGACTTCTTGAATGATGGCCGGCTCAGTCTGAGGCGTACCGACGATCTCAGCCGTGTTGAAGACCCAGATATGGTTAGCAAAGTGCAGATGGAGGAACTTTTCAGGACGATCGACCAGTTTGACCAGCTGACTTGGTACATAGGTCGATGAGTTGCTGGCAATGATTGCTTCTTTTGGCAGGATCTGGCAGAGCTGCGCGTAGAAATCCTTTTTCATGTCCAGATTTTCTGGTACGGCTTCAATTACCAGATCGGCATCCTTAAATGACGTTTCCCAATCATTGGTAATCGAAACGATATTTTTCAAGCCGGCGTCAAACTGTTCGTCGGTCAGCTTTAGGTCATGCTTGTAAAATGGCCGCAGCGCCGCAATTCGTTTTTCGGCCCGTTCTGGATGCGGATTCCAGATGCGAACCTGATAGCCGCACAGCGCACTTTGATAGGCAATCTGACTGCCCAGCGTTCCGGCACCGGCAATCGTTACGTTTTTAATTGACATAATTAACAACCTCGCCTTCTTTTGATAGTTCAAAATGTATTTTTATTATAAACCTACTTGTGAATTTTTGAAAGCGTTTCAAACGATACAAAATGTTGATAATCGATTGACATTGTTGACTTTTTACTAATAATTCAAGTTGACAAAGCTTGTGAAGAATGATTACTTTTGATGCTAACACCGACCTACAGCTCTATGATCCGTTTTTTATCCTGGTACCTAGCATGATAGCTGCCTGTTTTAGTCATGCGGTCTGCTTAACAACCTTGACATTGGTGCGTGCCTGTCAGTTGAAACGTTTGCAGTTATTGCACTGCCAACCAATGCTAACAGCACTGGTTAGTCGGATTTAATTAGCCTTTTAAAAAATTTTTGACTTTTTTCTGATTTTTACTGGTATTTTCTAAATTATGTGTTAATATAATTAAGTACTTATTTGTTAAGTCATTCCGGCATAGCTCAGTTGGTAGAGCACCTGACTGTTAATCAGGTTGTCGTCAGTTCGAGTCTGACTGCCGGAGTAATTAAAACAGCAGTGTCTGAAGCGGCACTGCTGTTTTTTTGCATCAACCAACTATCAGCAGCTGGCGGCAAATGATCATTAGCCAACTAATTGTTCGTTTAATAATCTTTTGATACAACTTCTTGGGTTCAGCCATTTCGTTGGGAATCGGCCCCTTTTGTAATGTATAATCAATGCTGAATTCATTAGGGTTTCCTAATGCTTAGTGCCGCATTCAAAATTCAGTATTCTAATAATATTAAGGGGAAAAATTCAATGCAGACACCAAGATTGCCAAAATACTTAATGCTGTCCAGTTTTGCACTTTTAACGGCAACCACCAGTCTGATTTTCAACGATCATGAAATCAAGGCTGACACTGCTGAAAATACGGCAGCTACCGCCGTGAGCACAACCGTCAGCAATACCGTTGTCTTAAACGGCACTGCACAAACGGACATCGCAAGCAGCGCGGTCGCCGATGATACCGCTAGCCTCAGCGACTCCGCCTCGTCAGCAGCCGGCGAGCAGCGTGCCAGTTCTTCAGCCGACGTCTTGACCGAGGTCACGACACCGGATACCGGCAACGTAACCCAGTCCGATGCCAGCTGGACGTTAAAGGGGCTTGGCAACTACACTTTTGCTCAGGTCGATTACTACAACTCCAATCAGACTGCCCAGCCGGCTGGTCAATTATCAATCAATGCCAGCGGTCAGCCGCACAGCTACTTTCCAAACGCTCAATATGCTCACATTACGGTCAGTCGTGGCTCAAAAACGCTTTTTGATCAAACCTTTATCGGCGATCAGAACTATCGATTCAAGCAGACGCTGCAGCTTCAGGCCGGCGATGTCTTAAGCATTGAGCATGCCGAAGCCAAGACGCGCTACACTACCAATGACGATGCCACGATGAAGACCTCGGCTTTGGGTGGTTTGAGCCGCTTCGTTTTTGTCGTGGCTAATAATCTTTCATTAAAAAACATCAGCGACTATGCCTATCTGGATGTCAAGACCAAACAGCTGATTGATAATGGCGCGCTGGCTTTTGGCGCATCGGCCAGCGATGTTGCGACCCTGCAGAATCAGCTTGATAACCAGCAGGCTGATTTGACGACCGAACAAAGAGCACTGCTGCAGACACGCCTGGATCAAGCTAAAGCACTGCTTGCCAACACTACCAACAGCATTAACGTTGGCCAGACCATGACCTACCAAGGCTTTGTATTGTCGCCTGATGCCAGCATTACGCAGACCAACAAGGAAGGCCGCTATATGGGAACCTACCATGATCGGCAGTCATTAGGCATGGTACTGTCGGATGGCGCTACGCTCAAGATTCGGCGCATTGACAACGGCTACTCGGGCAGCGTTTCAATTCAGCTGATTGGCAATTCTTCTAAAAAGATCGTGACGCAATCGACAGGTACCGACTGGGTCGAGATTACGGCCAATGGCGATGCCGCGGTTTTCCTGCGTACGCCTGAAAACACGCAGACAACCGGACCGCTGTTGGAATATGAGCTGGTTTCCGGAACGGCCAAGGAACTGCCCGTCTTTACCGCTGACAGTGACCAGGCTGCCGTCTTAAAGCAATGGGACCAGAGCAAAGCCGCTTTTGCCTTGATGGATGCCAACAACATTGAGATTCTGATTCCTTATCAAGATATCAAAACGGTTAAAAATACCGATATGAACAGTCTGATTGATCAGTACGACAACCAGGTCTTCAAGCTTTATGATGAACTGACCGGCATCCCAACCAATACCGTTCGTGATCAGCCGGTCAAGGGACGCTATTTTGCCTTTGCCGATCAAGATGGAATCGGTGCTGCCTACTGGTCGGTCAACTACACGGCCGCCAACAGCAGCTCGATTGCTTCTTATCTGACGATCAACTGGCTGCCGCTACATGAAATCGGCCACGGCTATGAAGTCCCAGTCAGTGATATGTACATCATCGACTCATTCAACAACATTTACGGTACGCTTTATCAAAGTCAATTCAACAGCAACTTCACTACTGGCAGCTGGATCTTCGGAACTTCCAAAGACAGCATCGTGCAAAGCGTGGTAGATTCAGTCCTGACCAAAAAGCAAAGCTGGGCGGATCTTGGCTATCGAGAACGGCTCGTACTGTGGATGAATCTAGCCTACAACCTAGAAGGCACGGACGCGTTCAAGTACTTCAACATTGACCATCGCACCAATGCCGTTGCCGGAAAGACGGTCAACCAGATCGGCAAGGACTGGATCAGCGTCTATGCTCAGCACTATCAGCTTAACGTGACGCCTTTCTTTGCAACGATGGGTGTAAGCGTTGATGACGTAACGGCGCTCAATTCATTGAACTACCCCGCCGTAGCCATGCTTACTCAAGTCGTACCGGACGATCAATTGACGACGGTCATGCAAAAGCTGGGCTGGGATCAGGATTTTCTAAAGTCTAAGGTCGCCCTGATTACCAATGAGCAGCTCGCACAAACCGGCCTGACCAGCCACATTATCTTAAATCTGAGCAATGCCGACAAGCTGATTGGCTCTTCTATCAAGCTGATGAACGGTACGCAGACGATCGCGACGATTCCAGTCACTTCAAATACGGTTGATCTGGGAATGCTGGCCAACGGAATCTATACACTAACTACTGACAATCCAAACGTCAAGCTGACTGATCAGTATCTCTACATTAAAGAAGATGCGACGGTCAATGAAACCGTTGCATCATCCAGCCAGATTCTGCCAAGCATTGCCAGTCTGTTTACCGATGATACCTACCAAAAGCTGGCCGATACTGCCACGGTTGAGCTGATCAACAATGCGCGCAGCATGCTTGACGACCTGCTAAACGAGACGATCAAAAACGCCAACGAGCAGCTTTTGGAGCGCGCGGACGGCCTGATCGGTCAATGGGAGTTTAACGGCTACGGCGGCTCATTTGCCTCCTATCGCTATTTAAATAACGATGGCACGCTTTTGGCAACCTTTACCAATCGCCAGCCAAATACCAACTATGGCGCTAATACCTACGTTACGGTGACCGTGACTGACGCCAATGGCAATCAAACCTACCAAAAGATCTTCTATGGCAACGTTGCTGAAACTGCCGGTACGACTGCAATCAAGCTTAATGCCGGCGATATCTTAACGTTTGACACTCATGACGGCATGCAGCTGGTCGCGCCGGAAAGTCTTAAAGGCAGCAGTTCGCGCAAGTTTGTCTATGAGGTTACCAAGAACCTGCATCTGCGGCTGGCTGGTACCAATTCCCAACCGATCATCACCGCTCCAGCTACAGTCACTATCAAACAAGGGAGCACGTTTGACCCGTTGGCAGACGTTACGGCAACCGATGCTGATGATGGTACGCTTACGCTGACTGCTGCCAACGTAGCCGGCACGGTAGACGTCAATACGCCTGGCATCTACTCCATTACCTATACCGTTATCGACAGCGATGGTGCAGTCAGTGAGCCGGTCACGACCATCGTCACGGTTGAAGCAGTTAAGACTCAAATTACAATCAATTATGTTGCTGACGATCAAAACGAGACTCAAGTTGCCAGCCAAACCTTAACTGGTGATATCGGTACTACGCAGTCCTACACGGTCAGCATTCCAGAAAACTATGAACTGGTCGGAAGCGATCTGCCGGTGGACGGCTTGCTGACCTTTAATAAGCAGCCGACTACCTACACCGTACATTTAAAGACCGCGGTGAAGGCATCCGATACGCCTATCGATCCTGGCTCCAACACCCCGAGCGATTCTGGTTCGCAAAGTGCCGCTCTGCCTAGCGATATTCCGGCTGATTCAAACAGTTCAGCCGCCGATACGCCTGCTGATCCTAGTTCCGATACCCCGAGCGATTCTGGTTCGCAAAGTGTTGCTCTCCCTAACGATACTCAGGCTGATTCAAACAATTCGGCCGCTGACAAGCCAAGCGTGCCTGATTCCGGCAGTTCAGTCGCCGATACGCCATCCCCATTGGTTATTGCCGACAATTCAACTAACCCAACCGTTGCTATTGATCAAACATCCGCAGCCAGCACCTCAAACCGGCCGGCTAACCAAGCCACCGCTAATCAGCAGCTGCCACAGACCGGTAATCAGAATTCGGCTCTGCTCGGTTTAGGACTTTCTGCTTTAGCTGCCATGCTGGGAATTGGTGGCAAACGATTGAAACAAGATTAAAAACATTAATAATCCAACACATTTATTGACGATTTTGAGACCTAACTATGGCATTCTGAAGTCAGTGTGATATAATGCAAACATAAATCATGACGAACGCACCTCGTCTGGTTTGGGCATGGAACGATTGTCTGCTGATGCAGACAACAACGCGACGATTGGTTGACAACCCCTGTGATAGCTGTGAGTGGACAGCTGCATTCAACCAATCCTCCCCATAATAAAAAGTCGCGCAATCCATTGTCAAAATTATCAGGACCCCCCCTGGTATGAGAAAGAGCCGCTAAGAAACTCCCCTGTTTCTTAGCGGCTCTTTTGTTAATCATGAATTACGGCTTTAATATCGTCGTAATCAAAGTTATCAGCAGGCATTATGCAAAAAATCCTGTATAACACATATGATAAAAGGGTGTGTCAATGGTTTTATGTAAAAAGGAATCTTCCTGTGCGGATGAGGAAGCCTGTTTTCAAAACATTGACAGGCTGCTGTTGCAACGCAAGAGAATTTTCGTTCAATGCTCCTCGGCCGCGTTGCCATAAAATCCTGCTAAGCACTGATTACGGTAACGATTAAAAAAACTGCAACCAGATTAGCCTTGCATTGAATCAACACCGCTAGCCATAAGTAACGTTCCCTATCAAAAGCAGTATTCGGACCGGGTCTTTAAATCATGATTATCAACCGTCCCTAATGCTGCCCAGAATCAATCAGACGTCATGGCAACAACCGATGTATTTAGTGCCTCAACCTTGACTGCTTTTCATCAACTTATGTCAATCCCCTCTGCCGTATCGATTTTGAGGCAGAGGGGATTGATTGTATCAGTCATCATGATCATCAGCAAGCAGCCGTGCCAGTTTCCGAGCCAGATTCTGCCGCTGCAGGGGCGTCATCTTAGCCAGCAGCTTATCAATCAGTGCCGGCGTCTGATTGAAAACGTCTGCCAGCGCATCAACCAACCGCTCATCATCGGCCAGCGCCATCAATTCCTGTACCAGCGTATCCACCTGGCTGCCTGCCACCTCTTGACGGCTCACTGGTGCATCGTCTTTAGCTTCCAATTGGGCCTGGGCTGCGGCTGCCTTAAAAAAAGCCCGCACTCGATCACCGCCGTCACGAACCGCTTGACGATACAGATCCTCATCCAGCGTGGAATAGACGCCTGCCACTTTAACGAACGCGCCCAACGCCAGCATAGCATCAATTACCAGCTGCACGTTCTCAGCTTTGATCTGTCCATGCTCTAACAGCCATTCAAACAGATAGGCCGTGGGTGCGGTCAAGTCGCTGGTCAGGGTTTCTGGATGGCTGGCAATCAGATAGCGATTCAGATAAACATCAGCCAAACGCAGATACTGCTGCATCCTGGTATCGTCAACCATTTCCGTCTGTTCCAGGTAGTCATGATAGCGCCGTAAAAAGGCATCATTGACCTGGCGCATTTCCCGTACGATCGCGGCATACCCCGTCCAAGCAGGCGTTTTTTGAATCTGATCATCCCATTGATGGAACAAGCGATAATCAAACTCCCATGCCGATTTTTCTGCCATACTGCCTTTTCTTTGAGCCGGCAGACGCCATTCTTGGTTGATCTGATCTTTAAAACGAACAGCCGGTGCAATTTTAGGTTCTCTTAGATCGCAAAAGACCTTCGTACTGCTGCCCAGCGTTAAGGAAAGAATCCCCAATTGATTGAGTAGCTGGTCATCATCCAGTCTTTCAACGTCAATCTTGGCCAGCTCGGGCGCGTATGCACGAAAAGCTTTCTCAACCAGGAAGTCGGCTGTCATGTTTTGATAGCTGACCTCACCGTGCGCAATGTAGTTGACGTATTCAGTAAGCTTGATGGAACTGATTCCCATCCCAGCCATTACAAACATTAAAACCTGTCTTAAAACCGAAACGGGACTGACTTTTAGAAACTCGGCACCCGGCAGCACGATTGGCATCTGCGTATTGCGGTTGATACACAGCAGCATGCCATAATCCTGCATGGCTACCTCACGAATGATCCAGTCGCATAATGACGTTTCTGGAACGTATTGCGGCTTCGGAGCACTAATCAGCGTCTTTTTAAATGCAGGGGTGAGTCTTTTGCTGACAATTAGCATTTGTTAACACCACCTCTTGTTTGATTTATCAAGATATTACTACCTATTAAGGATAACGCAATTCAAGAAACATTTTCAACCGCTTTCAGCAAAATCTGTCGTATATTCTGGTAAAAGAAAGACAAAATCTGCTTTTAAGCCATTTTTCATTCCAACAAAAAAAGCATCAGCAGTTTCAGCTGATGCTTTTGAATGTTGACGGTTGGCTAATTAAACAAATGCAGCTTCTCGATTCGCTCAACGGCTTCAACCAGGCGCTTAGGCTTAATCAACAGACCAATCCGGACATATCCTTCGCCATGCTCACCAAAGCCATTGCCCGGTGCTACCGCCACGCCTGCCTTATCCAACAGCAGATCGGCAAACGTCTCACTGGTAAAGCCTTTTGGCACCGGCATCCATGCATAGAAGGTTCCCTTTGGCACATAGGCATGCCAGCCGATCTTTTCAGCTGCTTGAACGAAGGCATTGCGCCGTTTTTCGTAGCGGTGCACGATCTTTTTAATCTCGGCATCACGCTCCGGCTTCTTTAAGGCATCGATCGCAGCATACTGCAGGGCCGGGAATAGGCTGACAAACAGGTGATCCTGAATCAGGTTCAACGCATGAATGATATCTGCATTGCCCACTGCAAACGCGATTCGCCACCCGGCCATGTTAAACGTCTTGGAGTAGGTATAGAATTCAACACCGACTTCCTTGGCACCAGGCGTCTCCATAAAACTGACCGGTGCCTGATCATCAAAGCCCAGCGCGCCATAGGCAAAATCGCTGATAATGCCAACGTGATACTTCTTAGCCCATTCAACCAGCTTGACGTAAAATTCCTTGGTTGCCACGGCGCCGGTTGGGTTGTTGGGATAGTTCAGATACATAAACTTTGCCCGCTGTGCCGTGGCTTCTGGAATCTTATCCAGGTCCGGCAAAAAGTCATTTTCAGCCAGCAATGGGAAGGTTTCAAACTTAACCTCGCCTAAAGCCGCTCCCGACCAGTAGTCAGGATAGCCGGGATCAGGCAAGAGCAGCGTGTCGCCTGGATTCATCAGCGCCCATGGCAGTTCAACCAATCCAATCTTAGAGCCGCCTAGAATCGCAACCTCGGTATTGGGATCAAGATGCGCACCATATTTTTCTTGATAAAAATCAGCTGCAGCCTGCTTAAACTCTGGCAGCCCTTGAAACGGCGAATACTTGTGCGTCTTCGGATCCGCCACCCACTTTTGGGTACTCTTGACGATATATTCTGGCGTTGGCTTATCTGGATTGCCCTGTCCCAGGTTGATGACGTCCACGCCTTCTGCTACCTTGGCATTTACTTTGGCAACCAGATTGGCAAAGAACTGTTTTGGCAGCGTGTCCAGTAGTTTTGATTGTTGAAATTCCATTATGATCTTCCTTTCAAAGTTTAGTCATGTCAATACGGCAAGATTTAGTCATACAGATCTGGACGCCGATCCTTAAATACCGGAATCGGACCACGCACCGTCTTTAATTCGTCCAGATCCAGCTCAGCAAGCGTTAGGCCTGCTTTTTCACCTGCATCGGCAATCACGTTCCCCAACGGATCAACGACCAGCGAGTGCCCATTGTAGCTGTTTTCGTCGTCATGACCAACGCGATTGACCGCAACGACAAAAGCCTGATTCTCAATTGCGCGGGCCTTGACCAGTGCCTCCCACTGTTCAATCCGCGGCGTCGGCCATTCAGCTACGACATAGATTACATCGGCACCCTGTTTGGCTACCGTCCGAAACCATTCTGGAAACCGCAGATCATAGCAGATGAAACTGGCACTCTTGACGCCTTTTAGTTCAAAAAAGCTGCCTTGACTGCCTGCTTGAATGAATTCGTCTTCATGCATCAGACCAAACAGGTGCACCTTGTCATAGCTACCGGTTAGGTTCCCGTTTTGATCATAGATATAGGTCGTATTGTAGTATTGACCGCCAGCACGCACGGTTGCCACGGATCCACCCACGATGGCAATCTGATTTTCCTTAGCGGCGCGAGAAAGCGTCTGCTTGGTTCGCCAGCCATCCTGATCAGCCAGCCGTGCCAATTCAGTCAAGGCATAGCCGGTATTCCACATTTCAGGAAATACCACCACGTCTGCGCCTGCTTTAGCCGCGTCTTTGACTGCCTGCGTAACCGTCTGATAGTTGCGGTCAGGTTCGCCCAATGCAATATCGATCTGGGCAACAGCTACCTTGAACGTCATAAAATCACTCCTTTTAATAAAAAAGCCCGCCCTGGTTAAAGGACGAGTTTTTTCGTGATGCCACCTTTATTTGCCGTCTTGTCGCCAAAACAGCCTTATCAAGTCATTGACTCAGCGAGATAACGGTCGCTTGCCGGTACTGACTACTCATTTCGCCAATACGCCATTGATCCAGGACCATCTTCATTGCCAAAGTCTGCTCTTTTCCACCAGCCAAGAGCTCTCTGAAAGGCTTAAAGCGACTACTCATCCCAGGGGCATCGTTTCGTTTTAATTATGAGTTAATTCTAATCACTTTTTAATAAATGTCAAGGCTTATTTTTAAAATCAACAAAGGCTCATTGGCAGTCGTCGTTTTACTCAGTCAGTACCATGTTTTTGATTGATGCGGTTTAAGAAAATCATCAATCCACAGGCAACCCCGGCATAAACAGCACCGCCTGGCCCAACCGCGCTCAAGCCATGCATCTTAACCAACAGACTGCCTGTTGCCGATCCTAACGCAATGCCAAAATTGGAAAAAATCGAGTTGATCGAAGACGCCATGACTAAAGAAGCCGGATAGTCATGAGTAGCGATATCGATAAAATGCAGCTGAATCGGTGAATTGATCAGATACATCAGCGTGCCGATCAGCATAATCACGATCATGGCAAGCCACCGCCAGTCAAGGCTGATCACCAGCATGGCCAGCAACATGAGCTGCAGACCATGCACAAGCGGCATTTTGCGCAAGCCGCCCAGTTCAACCAGCCGGCCAGAGAACTGATTGCTAAACAAAGACATCAAGCCATACAGAAATAAAAGCAGCGTGATCGCGCCGGTCTTAAAATGCAGTGGTCCTGCCAGAATCGGTCTTAAATAGGTGTAGAAGGTATACGTCGCGGCTAGGTTAAACATTGGCAGCAGCATCCCGATATAGATGCGGCGATCACCAAAGATTCTAAACTGATCGCTGAAACGCTGCGATGCCCCCTGTCTGAGATCAATCGGCAGACTGGCCCGCATCATAAATAAGATGACTAGGCTGACGATAACGATCACACCAAACGTGGCCCGCCAGCCAAAGTGCATTGAAATCCAGGTACCCACTGGAACGCCAAAGACTGAGGCAATTGAAAAACCAGAAAAGATCCAGGCAATCAGCCCCGCCCTTTTTTCAAGCGGCGCCAGACTGTTGGCAAATGTCGTTGCAATCGAGATGATTACCCCAGAAACGATTGCCGTGATCACCCGCGCAGCTACCAGAATCGGATAGCTGGGCGCGGCCATCACCATTGCATTGCCTAGAATAAAAACAATCCATAATACCAGCTCGACTTTCAGCAGACTGCGCGTTCCAATCAGCATCGTAATCAAAGGCGTACTGATTGCATAAACCAGCGCAAAGATCGTTACCAGCAGTCCGACAACGGTTACCGGCTCATGAAACGTCTTGGCAATGTCAGGCAGGACGCCGACGATAATAAATTCGCTAAAGCCAAGCGCAAAGGCAATCAAGACCAATACCAGGCTCTGCATTCGATAATTTTTCACTTTTTTCTCCCTACTCCATAAATTCAAATCATTTTTAGTTTAGTCCTGTTTGAGTTAGTTAGCCAGTCCATCAATAAAAAAGATCCCAGCTGCCTAAAGCTTGAGACCGGGATCATCTTAAAATATGTATCAGTTTTTGGAATTTAAGAACTGCTTGCAGATGGCAACGATGCGCTCAGCAGCATGACCATCTCCATATGGATTAGGAGCCTGCGCCATTTTTTGATAGACGGTCTGGTTACAAAGCAGTTCCTCCATTGCCTGGGCGACACGGTTCGGATCCGTCCCTACCAAACGCAGCGTGCCGGCCTTGACGCCTTCTGGACGCTCAGTCTCGTCACGCAACACCAGCACCGGCTTGTTTAACGAGGGCGCCTCTTCCTGCACGCCGCCTGAATCGGTCATAATCAGATAGCTGCGCGCGGCCAGATTATGAAAGTCAACCACGTCTAAAGGAGCAATCAGATGAACACGGGGCTCGTCTTTAAATACCGCCTGGGCAGCCTGCTGCACCTTGGGACTTAGATGCACGGGATAAATGACCTCAACATCGGGATGCCGAGCAACTTCTTTTTTTATAACCTCAAAGACTCGCTGCATGGGGGCGCCTTGGTTTTCGCGCCGATGCATCGTCAGCAGAATGATGCGCTGTTGGGGCGAGATCTTAGCCAGAACGTCATGGTGATAATCGCTTTGAACCGTATACTGCAGAGCATCAATCGCGGTATTGCCGGTCACGAAGATCCGACTGGCACGATGATGCTCCTTTAGCAGATTAGCTTGACTGAGCTTGGTTGGCGCAAAATACAGATCGGCCAGGTCATCGGTCAATTGGCGATTCATTTCTTCTGGATATGGCGTATACTTGTCCCAGGTACGCAGACCAGCTTCCACATGACCAATTGGAATCTGATGATAAAACGCACTAAGGCTGGCCGCCATGGTCGTACTGGTATCGCCATGCACCAGAATCAAGTCAGGCTTTTCCTGCTGCAAGACGCGTTCCATCCCAAGCAGCACCCGGCTGGTAATCTGGGTCAGCGTCTGATTGGGCGCCATGATCTTTAAGTCGTGGTCGGGCTTAAAATCAAACACTTCAAAAACGGTCTGCAGCATTTCGCGGTGCTGGCCAGTCGTTACGACCACTGATTTTAAAGCCGGGTCTTGGGCCAGCAGCTTGATTACGGGCGCCATCTTGATTCCTTCCGGCCGCGTACCGATTACCGTCATAATCTTCATTTTAGTTCAGTCCTTCCAAAGCCGCGATCACCGTAAGCGTCGCGTCATAATAGTTTTTGCGCGTCAGAGGACGGCTGAAGATGTATTTTTGACTGTCAAACAGATTGTCAAAGCCTTCGCCACGATGATGACTGACGGCAAAAAAGATCGGTGCCGAAAAGCTGGCCGACTGATACTTAACCAGGCGTTTGCCGTTTAGCGAGTAGCCGGCAGTGACATATTGCTGATGACTAAAGAAACGCAGCATCTTCTTTAATACTTTTTGAGCGCGCGGATCATCAGAAACAGCCATCATCATTGGTACCCGACAGGCATTAAAGTCATAGCTGCCATCCTGTTTGGTAGAAATCGTCTTTGGCTTGACCGGCTTGGCAGAATTTCGGGTGATCCAGGCAAAATCCGGTACCAAACCGGTGTGATGCTGGCGGCTCAAGTCAACCAGCCGATCCAGCATTGCATTGTTGACGGTCTGCCAGCGCGAGTCGTCCGTTGTCTCAGCCAAGGTCTTAAACACAAACGGCATCACGTCAGAAGTACGCATCAGCCGCCAATATGGCGAGTCTTTGGTCACCCAGTCGCCAACCGTCAACGCTCTGGTCTGTGGATTATACTCATAGACCAGAATGTCGCTGCTCAGCTTCTTAGCCAGGCTGCGATAATAGTCTGCTTTTGACGGCCACTGTCTGGCAGCCTGCGCCAATGCCATATCGATATACACATCGCCATCGGTTGCACTGTTGACGTCAGCCACCCACTGATGATGCCGGTTATAGTACTGCCGCCAAGACATCAGATAAGTCGGCGTCTGGTGCTGATCGCCAACGTAATCACGATGCGCCAGCCAATAGTTGACAAAGCGATCAAAATCCTGCCGACTCGCCCAGCCTTTTTTAGCGGCCATGATCGTAATCCACATGCCATAGCCCTGTGATTCGGACAGTGCGACCGGTTTTTGATGGTTGTTGTTCGTACTGGTATTGACAAACGACTGATCAGCTCTGGGATGAATGACATAGCTTTTTTCCCAGGTCCGATACATGTTCTGCTGCAGATAGACTGGATTGGTCAGTCGCACCCACAGCAAGGTTCCCAGATAAACCGCGGCAATCAGGCCAACAAAGATCCAGGTATATTTATTGAGCTTCATTGCAATCTCCCATCATCAATCATCAAAGCGCTTGGTCTTTACCCAGACGTTGCCGTTGCGGTGCAGAATCGCATCTAGAGTTACCGAGATGACCGCATGAACGGAAACGACGATAAACAGCTGCGAATAGGTAAAATAGGAGGCCAGGGCAAGCCAAAGCTGACTGGTAGTCGCTTGGCCAAACTGCGTCGACATGGCAATACTGATCTGTAAAACGTACAGGTTGATCATCAAAAGCCAGTTGAATAAAAGCAGCTGCGCAATCAGGATGTTGCTTTCGCCAAAAGTAAACGGCACCGTCAGACTAGGCACTACCAACCGCAAAAGCAGCGTGACCACGTTGGCAAAAAAGATCACATCTGATAAAACGATCGCCGCATTGAACCAAAAGAACGTACATGAGTAATAAAACGTCTCCAGCTTAACGCGCCAGTTGCTGCGGTCAAACAGATGTCTAAAATTATGGATCACCACCTGATAGTTGCCCTTGGCCCAGCGCAGTCGCTGAAAGTAGTAGTCATGCACTGTCTCAGGCTCCTGCTGAAAGGCCTCCGAGTTATAGGCCAATGCAATCAAGCGGTTCTGCTGCATGATCTTAAACGAGATGTCGGTATCCTCAGTCAATGCCCCATTGCGCCAGCCGCCAATTGATTTAACGAAGCTGGTCTGAATGATGAAATTGGTTCCCGGAATCCGGCCAATCTTAAACATGTGCCAGATGCCGCAATGCTGGATTCGCTGGGTTACGACGATTTCTTGATTAATACAGCGCGTCAGAAAGTTCTGCTGTGCGTTTCGTGTTTTGTTACGGCCAAACACCGCCACATAGCGTTCAGGATCCTCCAGCGCTTTTTGCACCAAAAAATACAGGGCATTGCGCTCGGGAATGGCATCCGCGTCATAAACGCCAATATATTCACCATGCGCGATCTTTAGAGCATCGTTGAGTACCCCTGCCTTGCCGCCCGTACCGTGACGATTGATGATCTTAACGTTGCGGCCAAAATAGCGGGGCTGCGCAATCAAGCGGTGCATCTCCTTTAGCGTATCGTCAGTACAGTTATCGGCGTACAGCAGCAGTTCAACCTTGTCTTGCGGGTAGTTGAGCTCCAAAATCGCCTTGGCAGTCTGGGCAATCACGATTTCTTCATTATGAGCCGGCACGACCAGGGTGATCATGGGATAGCGTTTCAATGGCAAGACATCAGCACGAATCTGGCTGTGCTTGAACCAAAAACTGGTTGCTCCGCTCAGCGTAATGATCGACATCAACAGTGAAAGCCAGATTGACACCAGCGTCACGACCATCATTATTTCACTGATCATCAGCCGACTTCACCCCAGTTCCTGCAACCGCCGCTTGATGTATTCTTTAGGCGGCAGCTTTAAAAGATCATCTTTGGCCTGCGTTAAATCGTTTTTGACCAAGCCATGCGTTGCCATCTCCTCAATGCGATAGTAGATGATCCAGTTACAGATAAACAAAACAACCATTGCCAGTAAAAAAAGCAGCGTAATTGCCGTCGCCAGCCAAAAAAAGATCCTAACCATCGATCACATTTCCTTTCAGATATTCGGTGACAATGTCAGTCTCCATTTCCCGCTGCAGATGCCGATCAACCTTTTCAAACGTCATAAAGTGCGCCACGTTTTGCCGATCGATCTTCTGCGTCCCCCATTTATACTGAGCCGCGGCCCCGTTGACCTCGATCTTATTGAGCAGGCGCTTGGTCTGATCGTTCAGCTGCTCCAGTACGCGATCTGACAGTTCATGAGAGATAATCATAAACGTGGCATTGCCAAGATAGTAAAGCGATTCAGAAGGCAGCCGGTTGATTTTTAAAACCCGTGCGATCTCTTGCAGCATCTGATTATATTCCTGCTCGTGAAACTGCTGAAACTGAGTGCTGTGCGTCCAATGTACGGCTGATACGTTGGTCCAGAGATTGACATCGTCGCGATCATGAATATACAGCATGCACTTTTCATACAGCTTGACCGCATTATAGCGAGTCAGCAGCTTAGTGACGGGATCATAGTGGGCCGCGTATGACTGAATCTCGCTGCGGTTTTTGTCCAGCCAGCCCCAGCCAGTGATCATTTCTCTGGCGACTAAAGTTAACGAGGCAATCACGGGAAAAGTGAACAGCAAGGCCAGCTTAATCGGTGCCGCGATCACTACATAGCCAAGCAACAGAATTGCACTGCCCAGCGTCGTTAATGCAATGATCAGCCAACTGATTAAGATGCTGGGAATCATCATCCCTACCAAAACGCCCAATCCGATCATAACGGCCATGGCAATCATCATATTGGTCTGGTAAAGCGATGACCAGATGATCAAGGCCATTGAAGCAATGATTACCATCATAATCGCCAATTGAAAAAAAAGAATCGAATGTCGGCGAAACATTGTCATCCCTCCATCCTAGTTTTTGATTGATAAAGATAAAACGTACTACTAATATAATTATTTTTACCAAAAGTTACAATCAGTATATTTGATGATCAAAAGATAACTATAAGTGATAGCAACGATCTGATAAAATCTAAACGGCTTTATTCCTATAATTATTTTTATAAATAAATTTTTTATTAAGCAAGCTGTAAGCAATGGCCTGATTTGATTGTGTTTCCGAATTCTTATCCGGTTTTATCGATTACATAAATATGGCTCGCTGGATCTGGCCGGCATTAGCGATATCTGTCGCGGACCTTAATCAATCAAAAAAACTGCCAGCTAAACAGCTGACAGTTTGCATTTCATCAATTATAAATGTTGGCTGAAAAATCAATGAAACTAAACTCAATAATCATTCGCATTACTTGTTTTCATTAACGGCATCAGACAAGGCCTTTCCCAGACGCTTCAGACCTTCTTCGATCTTGTCTTCCTGCATGTTGGAGTAGTTCAGACGGAAGGTGCCTGGTTCTGGCTTACCGGCAAAGAATGGATCGCCGGGCACGAAGGCAACCTTTTCCTTCAAGCACTTCTTGAACAGCTCAACCGTATCCGTAACCCCAGGAACCTTAACCCAAAGGAACATCCCGCCTTCTGGATTCGTGTACTTGACACCTTCTGGGAAGTACTTCTTCATGCCTTCAATCATCAGGTCTTTGCGCTTGCCATACAGAGCACTGATTTGGTCAACGTGCTTGTTGATGTCGTTTTGCGCAAAGAATTCAACAACCGCCCATTGTGCCAGTTGATCAGTGTGCAGGTCGGTTGACTGCTTCAGAACCGTCAGCTTGTCGATAACTTTTGGATCACCCAGAACCCAGCCTAAACGGAAACCTGGGGCCAGGATCTTAGAAAACGTGCTCATGTACAAAACATGGTCAGTCGTGTCAAATGCCTTGATGGCTGGTACGTGTTCACCCTCAAAGCGAATGTCGCCGTATGGGTTGTCTTCCAGCACCATGACATCGTATTTAGCTGCCAGTTCGGCAACCTTCTTGCGGCGATCAACCGGCATCGTCTTGCCAGTCGGGTTTTGGAAGTTGGAAACCGTGTAGAGCAGCTTGGCCTTTGGGTGGTTCTTCAAAGCTTCTTCCAGGGCATCGACACGCAGCCCCTGGTCATCTTGAGGAACGGAGACAAACTTGGCGCCATAGGAACGGTAGACATCCAGCGCACAAAGGTAGGTTGGATCCTCTACCAAGACTTCATCGCCTTCATCAATAAATGCCTTGCCGACCAGGTCCAGCACTTGTTCAGAACCAGTCGTTACCATGACGTTTTCTACCTTTGAATCAATGCCTTCACGTTCTTTAACGCGCTTGGTAATCAGTTCGCGCAGTTCCGTTACCCCGCGCGATGCACCATATTGCATGGCTTCGCGGCCGTGTTCGTCAAAAACCGTATCGACCGCTTTTTTCATTTCTGCGACGGGGAACAGTTCTGGCGCTGGCAGGCCCCCAGCAAATGAAATTACTGATGGATCAGCCGCTGCTGCCAGGATTGCACCAACTGCGTCCGTACCATCTGCTGGAACCCGTTTTGAAAATTGAACCATTCCGATCACTCCTATTCATTCTTAGAAACAAATTATTAATGAATCTCACTAAATTTTAATATGGCTATTATAATAGTCGCATTTTTTTAATTCTGCAAGTCCTTTTGCCAAAAAAATTAAGTCGTGGCGATCTATCAGTTGACATGACGGCGCAGACTCTGCATCAGTAGTTGTTTGGCAGCCGCTGAAACCGTCATGCCATGGTTTTGGGCATACTGCTGCAGTTTCTGATAGGCAGCCATTTCTTCCGGTGTTTTCCAAATGATTCCCGTTACTTGGCCATGTTCTTTTTGCATTTTTTCACCTTCTGTTGGTTTTTGTCTATTTTAACATTTTTATGGTTCAAAAATTATCGTGAGTAGTTTCACAAAATCTTTTGAAATGCTTGAACCACTGCCTGGCTTTTTTTATACTTGTATTTAGAAACTAGAAATGAGGGGATCAAATGGATTACTTGATCGGCGTAAACATTGGCACCACCTGCACCAAGGCAGTTTTATATGACCAGGACTTCAATGCGTTGGCAAGCGCGTCTCGTTCACATCATCTATTCCGCGATGAGCCGGAAATGTTAGAAGAAGACCCAGACGAAATCTTCGACACGGTCGTTGACACGCTGCACGAGGTCGTTGGTAAGGCAGATCTAAACAACGGCACGCTGCGGGGCGTCTCTTTCTCAAGCATGATGCACAGTCTGATTGGCCTAAACCGCGTCAATAAGCCACTGACGCGCGTACTGACCTGGGGCGACAATCGTGCAGCCAAGTACGCGGCCGAAATGAAGCAAAACGGCACAGGACTAAAGATCTATCAGCGTACGGGCATGCCAACTCATCCAATGGCCCTGCCCTATAAACTGATCTGGCTTAAAAATGAGCATCCCGAGATTTTTGAGCGCACGACCTGCTGGCTGGGCATCAAAGACTATGTGTTCTGGCGGCTGTTTGGCGTTTTGAAAACCGACATCTCATCAGCTAGTGCTTCAGGTCTGTTAAATCTAAAAGAGCTTGACTGGGACAAAGAAACCCTCAAGCTGATTGGCATCTCAGCCGACCAACTGCCGCAGCTGGCCAGTCCATACGAACAGGTACGGGGACTGCGCAGCCAGATTGCCGCTAAGATTGGTCTGCCAATGGATACGCCATTTATCCTGGGCGCAGCTGACGGACCGATGGATAATCTAGGGGTTGGCGCTTTGGATCAAGGAACCACGGCTATTACGATTGGCGATACTTCCGGAGCGGTCCGGGTAATTACTGATCAGCCGCGCTTTGACATCGAAGGGCGCTTGTTCTGCTATGCCCTGGATGAGGAGCACTGGGTCGTTGGCGGTCCCATCAATGCCGGCAATACGGTATTCAGTTGGGCTGGCGACAAATTGTTTGCCCCAGAAAAGCAGCTGGCCAACATGATGCATGAAGAAAGTCTGGATGTTGTGGCCAAGATTGCTAAAACGATTCCTGCTGGTTCAGACGGTCTGATCTTTCACCCCTTCTTAAATGGCGAGCGGGCCCCCATGTGGAATGCCAACGCCCGGGGATCATTCTTTGGTCTGACGCCGCACCACACTCGGGCACACATGGCACGGGCCGTTTTGGAGGGAACCGTCTATGAGCTTTACGCGATCAGTCTAACTCTGGAAACGGTCGTCGGCGAACCACGGCAGATCATGGCAACTGGTAATTTTGCCCGGTTTGGCCTGTGGCGGCAGATCTTGGCCGATGTCTTTCAAAGTCCCGTGGCCATTCCGCAAGAACAGGACAGCCGAACCTTGGCCGCCGTAGTCATGGGTATGAAGAGTCTGGGAATGATCAAGAAAATCGATGTCATTAAAGAACACCTTAAAAAGGCCGCAACCTGTCAGCCTGATCCGGTTACCTATGATATCTATCAAGCGCTGGTACCAATCTATGTTCAGCTCAGCAGCGATCTGCAGCAGGAATACAATGCCATTGCCGACTTTCAGCATAAGTACTGTCACTTTAACTAATTACAAAAAAGAGCGCGTTTTACCGTGCTCTTTTTTTGTCAGCAATGCTATTTCCCCCAAAGTGTCTGCATGACGTAATCCAGGATCGCCTTTTTTTCATGCAGCTGACGATGAGTGGTTTTGGGATACCAGCGCTGTACGTATTTGACCGGGGTATTTTTAAACAGCGTTGCCATCATTTGCGACTGGATGTTGGGAACCTCGCCATCCGTCTTTTGATCAGCCTCTTTACCCATAATATTGTAGACGGCCTCATTTTTAGCAAACCGTGCTTTTTTTACCTGCCGCAGCAGCTGCTTGAATTCCGCGTCCCGCGACTTTTTAAACAGCCAGGCCGTATACTTGGTATTGGTACCAAAGCTTTCTTCTACCGGCACGCCCAGCAGTACGATTTTTTGAAACGCGATTTCTTTTTGCAGCCTCTGATTGCTTAGATAGGCGTGGAGAAATTCCGTCCCACCATAAGAATGCGCGACGATATTCAAACGCTTGACGTGATAGCGCTGATGCAAAACGATCAAAACCTGCGTCAGCTGATGCATCTGCGGTTTGAACGAAACGTTATAATTCCAGTCATACAGAATCTGGATCAGCGGATTTTTCTGACCCTTGAGACTACCCTTGACACGCACCTGACCAGTCGGCGAGACGCGCACGACCATGGCACTTTGCGCGATATTTTCATTTTGAGCACGCTTGATAAACGTATTGAAGGTAATCGTGTTGCCGCCCTGTCCTGGGATCAAAAGCGTCGGCGTATCGGTATAGCTGACATCGGAGCGCAGCTGATGCATGTTCAAGGGCTGGCTGGGCGTTCCCTTCAATAAATAAAGCTGAACGGCCATCGCAATTATGATAATGCCAAAAACCAGGTACCACACCCGTTTTAAGACTATCTTGATCACCAGCTGCTTTTTATTCAGCATTACCATCATCCCTTATCATCAAACTAGCCTAATTATAACGCACCGCTGGTTGAGCAAAGATTAAAAAAGACTCAAGGCCGATTCGTTTTCAATGCGTTTTGAAGCCGAACGTGCTATAATCTTGCCAACAAAATCAAGTCGCGTTTATAAAGGAGATGACCGTATGCTGATCATTTTGGAGAAAATCGGCTGGGGAATGCTGGCACTGACTGGTTTTGTCGGTGGCATTATTGGGTTGGCACTGCCCGTAATCCCTCAAGTACCATTTTTCCTGCTGGCGCTGTTTGCGCTCTCTAAGCTGTCGCCCCGCTTCCATCGCTGGCTCACGAGTCGCCACTGGTATCAGCGCATGGTCGTTCCGGTATTGGAAAAGTTCCATGCCAAGCGCCAAACCAAAAAGCGCGTACTGATCAAAGCGGAACAAGACTAAGCAAGCTGATCAAACAAAAAGGATTTTAGCCTCATGCTAAAATCCTTTTTATCTTGACTGTTTGTTTTTAGGGACGTCATGGCTAACCATGGTCATCGCTGCCAATGCCAGACCGAAAACGATCAAGAAGACATCAAAATAGCCAAACCAGGTTGACCAGCTGCCTTGATATAAAATCGCTGACAAAAAGATCAGTACTCCGCCCCAGAAGAAAACGTCCTTATAAAATTCTCGATTAAAACGCATCTGACAAACCTTCCTTGAGTTAATTGTTTAATTAAACTATCTCTAGAAGATATTGTAAACCCTTTCGACCGCTAATTTCAATTCAAAACTAAAAGTGGCTGTTCAAAGATGATTGCCTAGCCAAACAGTCGTGCCCAAAAGCCCTTCTTTTTTCTTGGCGGTTCGGCAGCTGCTGAACGTTCCGGCTCCGCTGCTGCTTCCTTGGCAAAGTCGGCGTCTTCAAGATAGGGATCGGGCTCGCCAATCCACTTGAAAAAGGCATCCTCTTTGATCTCCATAAACTTGCCGCGTTTGCCGTTGATGCCATCGACACAGATCTCAACCGGCAGCGCGTTACGATATTCTTCAATACTATCAGCACTGAAGCCGTTAAAGGTATTGAGCTTAGAGATGTCAAACAGCAGACTGTGCTTATCGGCATAGTGCTTAAAGTCCTCAGTCTGCGTCAGATACAGCTTGGCCCACCGACTCCGCGCGCTTTCGCGAAAATCGTCGCAGATGGCATCGGCAAAGAAGTCAGGCAATGGCAGATCCGCCATCTCATAATATTCTTTGAAAAGCTTGCGCGTATTGGCCAAAAAGTCCAACCGCCCCGTCTGTTTATCAAAAGTCCGCCATGGCGTCTCGTCGTCACTGAGCAGCGTGGCCATCCGAACGACAAAATCCTTGAAGAGCGTGTTGTTTAGGGTCTGCCGGACGTTGTAGATATATTTGTTGGCCTCGCCTTTTTGCGCCTCGTCAATCACCTTGTCGATCTGCAGGTAGTAGGTCCGGCGCGCCGTTTCTCGCAGCATGGTGAACCCGGAGTCATAATTGGTCGTACCAATCAAAGGCGCCACGGCATGTGGATGGTTGACCAGATCATTCATGGTGTCAACGATCAGATGCCGACTGTATTGATCCTGCTGGAAGAAATAGGGCTCGATCTCATCGACCAAGACTGGGTAGGTACTGCCGGTCTTCATATAGTGCTCTAACGCCTGAACCGTCTTCAGCTTCTTTTGCGGCGTCTCGGTTGGATAAATCGTACCAAAGTCAATCAGTGAGCGGTCCGTATTCCAGGTCAGCTGATTGATAATTCTAAGCAGCGTTGACTTGCCTGAGCCTGCCGTAGCTCCCAACACCAAAAAGTTGGGAACGTCATTGCCGTCTTCCGGATTGAGACTGGCCTTAGAGCGAATCTCCCATAAAAATGGCGCCGTAAAGCTGTATAAAATAGCCTCATAAAAGCGCCGGCCATAATCAGGCGTGTAGTCCACCACGTACTTGGCATAGCCCTGCATAACGGCATCAATGCTCTTTAAGCCTTCGCGGATCTCGCTGATGGTGGCCAGCTTACCAAATGGAATTGGATAGGTTCCCGCATCGTTTGGCACGTACAGGCCGCTGTTGTCATTGGCCAGATTCCGCTCCATTGGCCGATCATACAAAAACGTGGTGTATTTTTTCTCGGCGGAGCGTTCCTGCGGCGTCATATCAGTCATCAGCGTCTGCCGCACTCGTTTATAGATCTTTTCGCGCGTCTTGAGCGTTGGCTTGGCAGCTCGTGGCGAAACCGAGTCCTTTTGCAGGTTGAAGATGGCATCCTGTTGATGAATCGAACGCTCCAGCTCATCTTTTACCAAGGCCCGATCAGTCGTAATGTCGCGCATGGCCTTAGTGATTTTCTGGCCAACGATTCCCCGATCGATCTGCTGCTGGACGTCATGTGAGATCAGCTCGGTCATATCGGCAATCGCGATTTGGTCAGTCGTCTCATTGCCAAGAATGATCACGTTGCCGACGTCTTTACCAGCTTTTTGATCCTTTTTCATGGCATCCAGCTGTTTTTGCGCGGCACTAAGCAACTCAGTGGAAAAATAATTTTTTAAAACTGGTTTAAGATCGTTCTTAAACCGTTGCATAAAATTAGCATATAAGGGACTATTATCAAACACCAGTACTTCTTCAAGCTGATTATGATGCTCATCAAAAGAAGCCGCGGTCAGGTTGATGCTGCCCAGGATTACCCGCGTCTGAGCGCCGGTATCATCGCTAAGCAGATAAAAGCGTGAATGAATAGCCTGCACGGGAGCCTGCTCAACCGTGTACAAACCATTCAGCACGTTCAATTGATTCTGCCCGCTCAAGGCCTCAAACAAACGAGCCGGCTGCTTATTGGCGGCAGCCATCAAAGCCGTTGTCAATGCTCCTTTGGTCGCTGTTTCATCTGCAGTCTGCGGCGCTGTCTGTTCTGGAGCACCCAAGGCAATCTCAACTTGGATAAAGTCGCTGAGATGCTGATTAAAAAAGTCGGCATCCAGCTCCCCGGTAACCGCCGTCAAGCGACTGAAGCGGCGGGTGTCAAACAGCTGACGAATCGTCAAGCGTGGCACCTCTTGATTATTAAAAACGTAGTGGACCCGTCGTCTTTGACTGGCCGAATTTTGCGTCGTCGTACTCATAAACTGGTTCCTTCTTCGTCATCGTTTTATACTATGTTCCATTTTGCTGTATTTTTATAACGTTTGCAAGTTTTGGCCCTAAAGAATGACAAGCAAATTTGTGTGCACTCACCAGGATTTTATTTTATTCAAAAAACAAATTACTCAAAAATTCTGTGAATTCTATAATATGTGCATTAATTGTAAAAATTGTTTCGTGAAACCGTTTATTCGTAACGTTAAAAATTTCAAATTTTTTAGTTAGATTTAAAAAGTGGGGGTGCCGGAAATTTTAAATATAGGCGAGAATATCAGAGCCTTCCGTAGAAGCCTCGGGATAACACAAGAAAAACTTGCTGAAGAAAGCGGTTTGTCTGTCAATTTCATCTCACGATTAGAGAGAACAAGTGATCAAAACGTCAGCATCAAAACGCTTAACAAGATTGCCAACGCCATGCAAATCTCAACTGCACAATTGGTCGAGGACAGTCAGCGTGACCGCGAAACCTCTCTTTCAGTTAATCAGTTAATCTACCAGCTAAAATCGATGGATCCACAGCAGGCTGATAAAGCAGCCTATGCGATTTTACAGTTGTTTGACGCGATTAAAGACACACAGTAAAAAAAACAGTCGACGTAATTTTTCGTCGACTGTTTTTTATTAATTGCTTGCCGTTACGGCGCCAGTTGCGTAATTGACTACAATATTATTTTGAACGTTGGGCACGAAGACATTAAACTCAAGACTGCCGTCACTGGACTTAGCTTCAATATGTGCGCCTGATGGAACCAGATTGGCACCATCATAAATATCGGTTACCCGATAGCGCACCTTCTTGTTTTGGTCCAGCGCCTTTCTGACCAGTCCTTCATAGTAGTTCTGCCCGGTTGAGCTCTCGCTGGCCGCCTCATTGGCCCAAGCCGTCTGCGTGGCGATGTTTTTCGGATTCGACTCTGAGGCATCAAATCCTGAAATTCCGCCAACCAGCGCATAACCCAGCAGGTGGCCGCGGTCATAGGCATGCGATGGACCATTGGTAAGATTCGTTGCCTGTAAAAAGCCCGCTGGTTTCCAACTGGTAGCGCCGTTGCCGGTCTGGTCACGACTGCGATACTGACGCGTCGTCTTGTTCAGCCAGGCCTCGCCTCGCCAGGCTCGCCCGCGGCTGTCGGTATAGTTGACGGCATATGGCGCGCTGCTGACGCTGGCATTCAGCTGGGTCTGGTTATTATTGACGATGTATGCACCATGCCCATTCCAGGTCAGACTGCCGCCCAGCTGCTGTTTAACGCCTTCTGACAAAACCGAGGCGGCCTTGGTCTGACTGGGCGTGATCAGCGTACTGGAACCCTGCTGACTGCCAGTTGAGCTGCTGGTCTTGTTAACCAGACCATTCAGCTTTTCTTTTAACTGACTGGCTAAAACGGCTGAACTGCTGGAGGTGCTGGTAGCCGTGGCTGAATTGTCAGTCTGCGTCCCTGGCTTGATCAGACTGCTAAGGGCAAACAAAACTACGAAAGCCGTCAGCCAATGCAGGACTCGACGCGTTTTCTTCTTCATTTATTTCTCCTTGACTATCATATGATTATTAATATTGCAGTTTCTCGTGTTTAAAGGCTTCTTTAACCATCCTGCCCAATAGCTTGGTGCTCTCGGTCAGCGAGATCTGCGCCATCTGATCGTTGACTTGCGTCAGTTCGGCACTGATCTCATCGATTGTCTGTACGCGCGCGTCGGTTTGGAACTGCAGCTGGCGACAGGCCGCCATAACCGTCTGCTCAAAGCCTTCTTCCATCATTTCATAGCGCTGATAGTTCTGATCGCCCAGCGCCGCCAGCGTATGCGTCAGCCAATACATATTCTGCAGATCAAAGTCGCTGGTCGTATTCTTATATGGTGCCGGCGTGTCTTCAACGTTGGCGTAAAACGGCACCACGGCATTAAACGTATTGGGACCAAATGCCAGCCAGTGCACTCCCGCTATCGAGGCCGGTACATGGTTTCTGATCTGCAGCATATGAATTTCAAGATTGCGGTTTAACGCGATCGGTCGATATTTGTGCTGATCGTTTGCACATCCCTGACCATATGGATCAAAGTCGGTATGCTGAAAATGCATGCTCATTGCCTGCTTGATGTCTTCAATCGCCAGTTTGCGCTTTGGATGACAGACAAACGGCAGATCCTGGTCAGTCGGAAGTTTTTGTTCCTCATCGCTCAGCAGCTTTTGCACGTACCAGGCGCGCGGATAATTATAGCGGGCATCGCTGGCTGTACGACTGCCAAAGATCTCGCGCAAGTTCAGGCCATGTTCAGGATTCAAGTGATAACGATTGATAAAAGCCGGCAGATCAGCGGCATACATAGTCGCATCGCTTTCAAAGTCATAATCGGTAATGTTGAACTGATTGGGCGCGATCACATAGGCATCATCGGGAATCTTTAAAGCCGCCCAATGATGACCGCCAATCGTTTCAAAATACCAGACCTCATCTTGATCACTAAACGCAATGCCATTGGATTCATAAGTGCCACATTTTTCCAAAAGATGGCCCAGCCTTTTGACGCCTTCGCGAGCCGATTTGATATAAGGCAGTACCAAGGTGACAAAATCCTCTTCGCCAATCCCGCTGTCCGAATTGTACGGGTCGGCTCCCAGTACACGGGCATTGGTCGTAGCGGTTTCGGTTGCGGTCATGGCAACATTGGCGGCATTGATGCCACCGGCCGCAAAAACACCAGCACTATCGTCAGCATCGGGCACGGCCGTATACTTGAGCGGATTTTCCGGCAGCTCAAGCGTAAAGCTGGTCGTCTTAGAGGCATAGTGGCGCGGCTGCTCCTCTGGCTTGACGACAACAAAGCGCTGTGGATCAAACGCGTTGCCATAGTCTTCTTGACGACAGATCAAAGTCGATCCATCAATCGTGGCTGCCTTTCCAGCCAAAAAAGTCGTACAGGTATGTTTCACTGCGATCCCTTCCTTAATTTCATAATTATTAAAAATTATAGCATACTGTCCCTGCTAAAAAGCGCCTGGCCAATTGACCAGACGCTAATTTAATTTCCATTAATGTTTCTTTAAATGATGCTCATTTTCAAAATCAGCTTCTTCGCTGGCCTCGGGTTCTTCATGCTTGCGGACCCGAATAAAGTAGATCAGCGACATGATTACCAAGAAGACTACCCCGACCGAAACTGAAACCCGCGTATCCGGATTGATGAACATGAATGCCAGAATAATCAGCAGGGCTGCCGTGGCAAAATAGTTGTAGAACGGATACAGCGGCATCTTAAATGGGTGGTTCTTCATTAGATCGGCATTTTGTTTTCTAAACTGCAATTCAGAAAGCAGGATAACGAACCAAGGCACCATCCCGGGCAGAACCGAGGCACTGTAGACGATGACGAACAGGTTGGAAGCCGTTTTGCTCATCTGCGTCAAAATGGTGTTAAGGATAAAACCAACCAAAATCCAGCCGGCAATCGTCAAAATAGCGACGTTTGGCACCACGCGCTTGGACAGCTTAGAGAAGAATGGCGAAACCTCATGATCAACCGACAGCTTAAACAGCATCCGGCTGGCACTGTAGATTCCTGAGTTGGCACCCGACATTGCCGCTGTTAAGACGACAAAATTGATCAGGCCAGCTGCTCCCGTGATGCCGACTTTTTCAAACGTTTCAACAAATGGGGAGCCAACCGCGCTCAGCTGATTCCAAGGATAGATGGAAACGATCACGAAAATAGCTCCAATGTAGAAGATCAAGATTCGCCAGATCACGGATTTAACCGACTTAACGATGGCTTTTTGCGGTGAGGCCGTTTCCCCTGCCGCAATCCCCAGCAGCTCGATCCCTTGATAAGAGCCAGCAATCACTGCCAGCGAGAAGAAGAAGCCTTTCCAGCCATTCGGGAAAAAGCCGCCGTGCGACCAAAGATTGGACAGACCGACTGGATGCCAGTTGTTGCCCAGGCCAAAGACGATCACCATCAAGCCGACCACGATCATCAAGATAATCGTAACGACCTTAACCATGGCAAACCAAAATTCCAATGATCCATAGGCCTTTGCCGAAACCAGATTGGCCAGGGTCAAGATAACGATCAGAATAATGCCGGAAAGCCAGTCTGGCAGATTCGGCCACCAATAGTTCAAATACTGCGACATTGCAATGACGTCCGAGATTCCGACAATAATGAACTGAAAAACGTTGCTCCATTTAACCAGATATCCTGACAATGGATTGATGTATTTGGTACCATAATCGGCAAACGATCCCGTACCTGGATTTAAATAGATCATTTCCCCCAAAGCCCGCATCATGGCATATAAAACCAGACCAACTACGGCATAGGCCAACAGAACGGATGGACCGGCCCATTTAATAGTTGAGGTGGCCCCCATAAACAAACCACTGCCGATCGTCCCACCGATAGCAATCATTTCCATCTGTCCAGTCGTCATTGACCGTCGCAGATGATTGTTGTTCTGCTCTTCCATAATAAAACTCCTTTATTTTTAACCAAACAAAAAGCCGATCGAATCCACCTATCTCAATCCCACTTAAGATCTAGCAAGTGGTTGAGCGGATTCGATCAGCTGTTGGCTGCATTATTGATATCCAGATTGAAGAACTCAACCACTTTAAATTGTTGTGGTTGAGGTGGAGGTTAGCTGAATTAGGTACATTTCACATAGCATGTTTAGCATTTCAACTTCCTCCTTAAAACTTAGTACGCTATTAGAATAGCATTAGAAAACAATTTATGCAACTCGTTTGTCAATTTTAAGCAACTAATGACGAACCTGACCGTTGCCGATGATCTGGTACTTGATCGTCGTCAACTGCTCCAGCCCCATTGGCCCTCTGGCATGCAACTTTTGCGTACTGATGCCGATCTCAGCCCCAAAGCCAAACTGACTGCCATCCGTAAATCGCGTTGAAGCGTTGATATAAACGCAGGCTGAATTGATTCGGTTCAAAAAGGCCTGACCACGTTCTAGATTATCAGTAATAATGGCTTCTGAGTGGTGAGTACTGTGGGCATTAATATGCTTGACGGCATCATCAAACGAATCAACGACCTTCACTGCCATGATCAAGTCATTATATTCAGTATCCCAATCGGCTGCACTGGCTGGCTGCATGTCAACGATCGCCTGGGCCCGCTCATCACCACGCAGCTCGACGCCATGAGCCCGTAGACTCTTGGCCAGGACCGGCAGATAAGCAGCGGCCACGTCTTGATGGATCAACAGCTTTTCGGCCGCGTTGCAAACAGATGGCCGCTGCACCTTGGCATTGACCACGATTGCCTGCGCCATTTTCAGCTGCGCGTCCTTATCGACATAGATGTGGCAGTTGCCGGCGCCGGTTTCGATTACCGGAACGGTTGCCGTCTTAACTACGCGCTGAATCAAGCCGCGGCCGCCCCGGGGAATCAAAACGTCCAGATAATCGTCAAGGTGCATCAAATCGCCAGCCGTTTCATGACTGGTATCCGTTATCAACTGTACGCTGTCTTTTGGCAGATCCTGGTCTGACAGTGATTGCCGCAAGACATTGGCCAAAGCGGCATTGGTATGCAGTGCTTCCTTACCGCCCCGCAGAATTACGGCATTGCCGCTCTTAAACGTCAAGGCCGCGGCATCAACGGTAACGTTTGGCCGCGCCTCAAAGATAATACCGATTACGCCTAAAGGAACGCGTTTTTGCAGAATCTGCAGTCCATCAGCCGTATACCAGCCCTTATCAATCTTGGCAACGGGATCTGGCAGCTGCGCGACGGTCTTTAAGCCGGCTGCCATGTCTTCAATGCGCTTTTCATTGATCAGCAGCCGATCGGTAAATTTCTTGGGCATATCAACGGCCTGCTGCATATCAAGCTGATTGGCCGCGATGATTGTTTCTTTAGCGGCTAAAAGGTCCTGGGCCATCTGCAAAAGTGCCTGGTTTTTGGCAGCCGTATCCAGCAGCATCAGTTCCTGTTCGGCTGCCTGAGCACGCTGGCCCATTTTAATCAATGTCTCGTTCATTTAAAATTCCTCCTTGTCAATTGCTAACGGCTTGATTGAATGACGGCCAAAATGCGTGCCAATTGGCTGACCATTGACCACCTTTAAGATTACCCGCGGATCCTGACCATTACACAGAACCATTTGCCGATCCGCGTTTAAAATCGTTTCGGCAGCTTTAAGCTTGGTCACCATTCCGCCCGTGCCAAAGCGCGTTGACGAACCGGTCGCGCTCAATCTGATTGCCGGGGTGAGTTCTGCAACGTTTTCAATCAGCTTGGCATCGGCATTTTTGTGCGGATCCTTATCAAACAGACCATCAATATCCGACAAAACGATCAGCAGGTCGGCCCCGATCCGCGTGGCTACTAAAGCCGAAAGCTCATCATTGTCGCTGAAGGTCGTGTGATGATCCAGCTCGTCGACACTGACGGGGTCGTTTTCATTAATAATGGGAACGATCTTTTGCTGCAGCAGGACCTCAATCGTATTCAAGACGTTGGTGCGATTAAGCGGATATTCCAGATTGTCGCGCGTCAACAAAAGCTGCGCGATTCGCGTCTGATAGTCCAAGAAGCGCTGAGAATAGATGCGCATCAATTCGACTTGGCCTAAAGATGCCAACGCCTGCTGCTCAGCAATAGCTGCCGGCCGCTGCGTTTTATTCAGACTGGCCAGCCCCGCCCCCATGGCCCCCGAAGATACCAAGACGACCTGGTAGCCGGCATTGTTCAGTGCAGACAGCGAATAGGCCAAGCGATCAATTGAAGGCAGATTGATCCGCCCGTTTTTCATTACCAGACTGCTGGTCCCTACTTTGACGACCAGCCGCCGAATCATTTTTGCTTCCATATGCTTACCTCGTTAAGACAAAAACACGCCCTTAATCGAGACACCAGTGACGGCGGTACCATTCTCGTTTAAAGACGTGCTTTACCCTTTTAAAAAAATATTTCAATGTAGTCAGCTCGCGACAGGATTTCGGATGCTTGCTCGCCTTTGCAGCTACCGGCGATTCTCTGAACGATCCTTAATTGATTCGCGATGATATTATCTGAACTATAAAATGCTTTTTGCCAATTGTCAAGCAGACGGCTTAGTAAATTGCCGAGTGGACGACGCGTTCGATATCATCAACGATCTGTTCCGGCGTCAGATGATACCATTCATAGAGTACTTCCAGCGGCACGTTGTCAGCAAACTCACGCGGCGCGCCAAAGTTTAAGACTTTCATGTTGGTTGGTCCATAGTAGCGGTCGATCGTTTCGCCAAAGCCGCCGCTTAAATTACCGTCTTCAATCGTAACGACGATGTCATGATCCTCTTGCAGATAGTGCAGATCACGCTGGTCAATGTTGGTAACTGACTTAGGATTAATCAAAGTAGCATCGATATTGAGCTTTTCCTTCAGCTGACGACAGACCTCTTCACCCAGCTGCCAGAAACCGCCCACGGCCATAATGGCAACCTCACTGCCATGATGAGCAATGTCATAGTCAATCGTAGCATAGCTGTCTTGGGAAGGCGTGCCATGCAGCAGTTCATGTTCCGGCTGCCGGATAACCACTGGCGTATCGTTTTGCTTTAAGGCCCAGCGCAGCATGGAGATCATTTCTTCGACGTTGGTTGGCGCCAGATATTCAATATTTGGCAGACTACTGATGTATGAGATGTCAAACGTGCCTTGATGTGTGGCCGATCCCGAAGAAATCGTGCCGCCACGAACGATCATGACAATAGGATATTCGTTTAAGGCCACGTCATGTACTAATTGATCATAGGCGCGCTGCAGGAAAGTACTGCTCTCAAACAGAACCGGCCGCGCGCCGCCAGCTGCCATAGCCACCGCTGTCGTTACGGAATCTTGTTCAGCAATGCCAACATCAAAATAGCGCTCGGCATGGGCAGCTTTAAAGCGTTCCAGGTCAAACATGCCTGGAATTGCAGCATTGATGGCCACAACCGGCTTGCCAGCTTCAATCTGGACGTTAAGCTCATCAATCACGGCCGCACTGTAGCTTTCTTTTGGTGCCGACTGCTTGCTTTCACCGGTCTGCAGGTCAAATGGTGCCCGCCAGTGGTATTTCTTTTGATCATCGATGGCTGGCTGATAGCCCTTGCCTTTTTGCGTATTAACGTGCAAAACGATTGGATGGTCGATGTTTTTGACCTCTTTAAAGACATCAATCATCGTCTTTAGATCGTTGCCGTCTGCCACGTAGCGATAATCCAGTCCCATGAACTTAAAGATGTTGTTGGCTGATTGTCCCTGCGTATCGCGCAGTTCCTTTAAGCCGCGGTACAAGCCGCCTTGATCCTCATCAATCGACATCTGATTGTCATTAACCAGAATAATTAGATTGCTCTTGAGCTTGGCAGCGTTATTTAGGCCTTCAAATGCTAAGCCGCCGGAAAGCGAGCCATCGCCAATGACGGCCATCACGTTTTCATGACTGGCAGGACTTACCAGATCACGAGCCTGTGCCATCCCGACTGCCAAAGCGATTGAAGTGGAAGTATGCCCCACCTTAAAGAAGTCATGCGGGCTTTCGCTTGGATCAGTAAAGCCGCTGACGTCCTCATAATGATCAGAATCCAAAAATCCCAGTTTGCGGCCAGTCAGCATCTTGTGCGCGTAGCATTGGTGCGAGACGTCCCAGATCACCTTATCGTGCGGGGAGTCAAACACATAATGAAATGCAATCGTCAGCTCCATCACGCCCAGGTTGGAACCGACATGCCCGCCGACTGCACTGTCACGTTCAAGTACCAGCTGCCGCATTTCTTGAGCCAATTCCTTGAGCTGATCCAGGTTCATCGATTTGATGTCTTGGGGCTCGTTGACTTCATTCAGCAGGAAATCCGGATGTTGATTCATTTCTTCCACCTCTCAAATTTACAAACGATCTTCTTAGCTATCTATTTTACAACACTTCATGAAATAAAGAAAACGGTTGATAATTCCTTTAATTTGACGGCAACCAAAAAGATTCGTAACATTAAGTAAGCATTGTTTTAGAAAGGAGGAGCAGGATGTCAAACCAAGCCATCGAAAAGCTGTCACCATTTAAAAACCTGACTGACGAACAGGCTCAGCTGGTCGATGAGGTGATTTTGTTTGCCAAGCAGCACTTAACGCAGGGTTTTCCCGCTGTCTATACGATCCTGGGTGATGCCGGCACCGGTAAGAGCGTCGTCTTGTCGCACCTGTTTGCTCGTCTGCAGCAGGCCGCCCGGGTTCAGTCAGACAGTCCTTTTTACGGGACGCACAACTATTTTTTGGTCAACCATCCCGAAGTCCTCAAAGTCTACAAACAGATTGCCGGACCGATCAAAACTTTGTTAAAAAAAGACTATCAGCGGCCAACCTCGTTTATCAATCAGCTGGACAAAAACAACGCCAGTGCCGACATTGTAGTTATTGACGAGGCGCATCTATTGTTAAGCAAGCCTGATCACTATAATAATTTCTACCATGAAAATCAGCTGCTTGAGATCATTAAGCGCGCTAAGGTCGTTGTTTTGGTATTTGATCAGTATCAGGTTCTGCGCATGAAGAGCTTTTGGACTTTGGATCGCTTAAATGAGCTGATCACGCCTTATCCACACCAAAGCTATCAGCTCAAGCACCAGTTTCGCATGACGGCTTCTGACGATCTGATTGCCTGGTTCAACCAGCTGACCAACGGCTTGATTGAGTCCCTGCCTAAAAACGCTTGTGATCACTATGATTTTCGTATTTTTGACGACGCGGAAAAGATGCGGCAGCTGATCGTCAAGCGCAACCAAGAAGTCGGCCTGTCCAGAATTCTTTCAACATCTGGCTATCCTTCAACCCTTGATGGCGGCAAGCACTACATCTGTGAAGGCGACTTTAAAATGCCTTGGGACCAGTACAACTTTACCGCCACACCATGGGCTGAGCTGCCGCAAACCATTGACGAGGTCGGCTCAATCTATACCTGCCAGGGTTTTGATCTCAATTATGCCGGCATCATCATTGGGCCAGTAATCAGCCAAAAGCCTGGTACCAATCAGCTGCAGGTCAATCTGGATCGCTTTACCGATACCGAGGCCTTTAAAAAGCGTGCTGACTTGACGGATCCCGACCAGATCATTCATTATGAGAAGCAAATGATCCTAAACGCCTTAAACGTAATCTTAAAACGCGGCGTTAAAGGTACCTATCTGTATGCTCATGATCCGCTGCTGCGCCAAACGCTTTTTGAGCTGAGCCAGGCACTGAACGCCTAACCGATAGAAAGAAGATGCCCCGATGCCTCAAAAACTACATCTTAACAGTCGCTGGCTGACGATTCTGGCCGGCATCTTTGCCTTGATCGTCCTGATTAAGGTTGGTTTTGACTACTGGCCAGAAATCAAGCTGCTGATGCATCCCACCCGCGAACACCGCGTCATGCTTACTGCGATGATTCGTGATCACGGGGCCAAGGACTTTCTGCTTTTAATGCTGGTCATCGCGCTATTCAACGCAATCCCAGGCATGTCGATTGCTGCGGTATGTATTTTAGCCGGCGTCTGCTATGGGCCATGGATCGGTCTTTTGATCAGCTGGAGCGGCAACATCCTGGGGAATCTGGCAGTTGCCTTGCTGTTTAGCCGCGTGCATCTGTCACAAAAACTCAAGAAGCATCAGCTGCTGCAAAAACTGCTTAATCAGCCCCACCCCCGCCTTGGCCTGATTATCGGCTATATGATTCCAGCCATTCCCAACGCACTGGTCAACTACTCGGGAGTCCGGCTTAAGGTCTCACTGACGCAGATGCTGCCGCTGATTGCCCTGGGGATGCTGCCATGCTCATTTATCTATGCATTTGGCGGCAATGCAATTTTTAGCGAGAACCTTACTCAGCTGGTAATTTTCGCAATCTTAATCATCATTTTGGCGCTGATTTCAGTTGGTGCCCACCAGCATCATAAACGCGCCAGCAGTCAAATCAAACAAAAACAGCTGAGCGAATAAAACGGAAATGCGACCCAGCGTCCATTCCCGCTTTCTTTTTGCCAAATTATCTTAAAATAAGGAGTTTTTTATGAGTTCGCAATCAAAACGGACCATCTGGACTTTGTTGGTCTGTCAGTTTCTAATCTGTCTTGGCATGAGCCTGATCTTTCCCGTCATGCCATTTATCAAAAAAGAATATCACTTTTCGGCCTTTGAAATGGGGCTGATGTCCTCTTTGTTTGCCCTAGTTCAATTCATTGGCTCCCCAATCGTCGGGCGCATCTCTGACAAAATCGGTCGTAAGCCATTGATCGTCTGGGGACTGTTGGTTTTCGGCCTGGCCGAGTTTGTTTTTGCCTTGGCTGGTCACCTTTTCTGGTTTAATCTTTCACGGGCTTTTGACGGACTGTCAGCAGCCATGGTCGTGCCGACTTCAATGGCATTGGCTGCCGATCTGACCTCGCTGAAAGACCGCGCCAAGGTAATCGGCTGGCTGTCGGCTTCCTTTAGCGGCGGACTGATTCTTGGACCCGGTCTTGGCGGCATCTTAGCCAACTTCGGCTATAAGGTGCCATTTTGGATTGCCGGTATTCTTGGACTGATCAGTACTCTGGTGGCCTGGCTTTTACTGCCAAGCGATCAAAATGAGGAATTCAAATCGCATACCGAAGACGTTCAAAAGGATCTGCAAGACAGCACTTGGACGCAAGTTAAGTCGCTGCTCAGTCCGGCAATGACGACCGCGTTTTTAATGATTTTTGTCGCGGCATTTGGACTGGCCGGCTTTGAAAGCATCTATAGTCTTTACGTCAATGAGGTTCACCAATTCGGGCTGGGCGCGATTGCTACCGTTCTGACGCTAAACGGGATCATCTCCTTGATTCTGCAGGTCTTCTTCTTTGAATGCATGGTACTCTGGCTAGGCGAGGTCAAGCTGGTACGCTGGGCCTTTTTGCTGAGCGCAGTCGGAACGGTCGTAGTTATTTATGATCATTCGCATTGGCAGATTATCATCGCCACCTTGGTCGTATTTGAGGCCTTCGACTTGCTGCGGCCAGCGATCACAACGCTTTTGACCAAGATGAGCGAGCAGAATCAAGGTCTTTTAAACGGCATCAACATGTCACTGACCAGTGTCGGTAACATCATCGGCCCCTTGATCTCAGGGGCACTGCTGGATATCAACTACCAATACCCATACCTGGTCGTGGTAATGTTTTTAGCAGTTGCCTTTTTGATCAGTTTTGCTTTGAGCAGACTGATTGCTCGCCATCAGTTTGGCTAAAATCATACTAAAAAATGGCACTGGCTGCAGATCCAGTGCCATTTTCATTTTTATCAAGGTTGCTGCCTTGCTAACGGCGACCATCGATCAGGTTATGCCAGTTATACGCAACGTTGAGCTGAGCTGCCAGCCGCGTCGCGTAGTCGTGATGGCGTTCGGTATCTTTTAGCGCTATGTCCAGGGCCTTTAGATTATCCGTAACGATGCCATCGACTCCCATTAAGGCAGCCTGACGCATGGTATCTGGATCATCAACCGTCCAAACACAGATTGGCTGATGATTGAAATGCAGCTGGGCAATCAGCAGTGGATTGAGCATCGAATATTCAACGTTCCACCCGACATGTCGTGATGGCCAGCCTAAAACGTAGGGCTGGATCGCCATGACTTCAAGCTTAGGATTCAATCGATGTAGTTCTTGGACGGCGCGTAGATCCATTGAGTGCAGCCAGGCATGATTCTGCAGCAGCTGTCTGCCATAGCGCTGATTAAAATGCTGCAGCATCCGCGGTGAATCAGCCGGGGTCGTTTTGATCTCAACCAAAAGTTTTTGCCGGTGTTTTTGGGCAAATTCCAAGTACTGATCGAAACTGACCAGGTGTGCGCGGTGCCCGTTTTCATCAGCCGCCAGCCCTTGCAGATGCTTAAGGGTTAATTGACGCGGCTTGCGATTGATCCCCGTCAACTGGTGCAGATTCTCGTCATGCATCACTACGAATTTCTGATCGGCCGTTTCGTGAACGTCAATCTCAATATAATCAGGATGCAGGCGCCGCGTTTTTTCCGCAGCCGGTAAAGTGTTCTGCACGCCATCTTTTTGTGTGACGCCCCGATGCGAGATGGCCACGGGCTGATGCCAAACGGCCGGCAGACTGACTGCACTGGTCATTAAGATCAACACTGTAATCATCAGCCAGCTTCCTTTGCCCAGCCAGATGGGAAAATTCGCGATCGGCTGATTTTTAAACCGTTTATTTGACGATTGCTGGCCAAGCACTAAAATCACCACCGCGCCAGCCAGCAGCCAAAAACCGCCGCCAAGCATCAGTGAGCGAAAAACAATTGCAATTAGCCATACCCATTTCCCAGGAAATTTTTCCACCCCGCTCAAAATCAACAGCAAAAAATGATTGAGCCCCCAGCCAAGCAGACTTAAAATCAAAGCCCCGCCCAACGTACTCAATGCGTTTCCTAATCTTTGCCAGCTAGTATTCGGTTTTTGTCGCACCTGTTTAAGCGTAATCTGATCAGTTGCCATTGCAACCAAATCAGGCAGCGTTAAAAAGCCAATCACCAGCACCACTAAATAGAGCAGCATTGCTATGATCAGCAGCCAGGTTTTGCGCGTCAAAAAATCAAGCATCAAGGCTGGATAATTCAAGTGTCCCCAGCGCAACGCACAGAATAATCCCTGGCCAAGCGGCATCAGCCATAAGAAATTGATCAAGACCATCATTATCCAGTCAGGTCTTAGCCAAAAGGACATGTTTTTCAGCAGCACCGACCAGGCAAACCGACGCTGACTAATCAAGATAATGCCGTAAATAGCCAGTCCCCAAACCGTGCTCAGCCAGATCAGCCATAGACAAAGACATCCAAGACTCCCCAGCAGGACCAGGGGATGCGCCGCTAAAAGCTCCATGGCCGTCATCTTAGAGACAATCGGCACCTGTCCTTGCTGTATCTGCTTGGTCATAATCAGTTTGAAAAGCGGCCCGACGATTGCCTGATCAATCAGCACGATTATCAATAAAAAGCCGCTATAGCTCAGCCAATGACCAGTATATTCGGCCAGATTGGCTTTGATTTTTCCCATCAACAAATATCCTCTCAATTATGATTCATTATCATCTTAACCCAGGCCGTCGCAAAGTAAAAGGACTCGCTCGTTTGATACGAGGAGTCCTTTGCTGCTTTTCTTAGTTTTGCTGTTTTTCTGCCTTGAAACCATGCTTTTGTGCATTTGCATAAAAGGCCCAGGCAACCAGGCCAAAGAAGATTGGTCCAAATACCGTCCAAAATGCGGTTTGATAGTCATGATCCAAGATTGGCTGCAGACAGGTAAAGATAATGCCGATCGCTACGACCAGCCAAACGATCGCTGAAACCCAGTTGGCCGCCCGCTGCGTCTTAAAGAACACAAATGGCCGATCCAGGTCCTTGATCTTCTTAAAGAATGGGAAGGCCCCGACTAAGAACAGGTATGGTGCCGAGGTTGCGACGTTGGACATATCAGTCAGAATCAGATAAAACTGTTGCGCGGCCGAACCACCAAAGCTGACGGCAAAGATGATCACACAGATGACGATTGCCTGCATCCACATGGCAAAAGCTGGCATATCATGCTTGTTGAGCTTAGTCATCTTAGCTGGCCAAAGTCTTGGATCAGAGCCCATGATAAAGGACTTGATCGGTGAATAGACCATCACGAAGAATGAGCCAATGTAAGCCAGCCACATTGCCAGACCGGTAAACCGCGTGAGGAGATTGCCCAGCAGCACCGCCGTGGCATGCGACAGCCCCAAAGAACTGCCCAAGACCAGCCCGACGTTGTTCATCAGGGCGTAGGAGATGTTGCCAAGGTTGACGTTTTCTTTACCTAAAACGCGCTCCCAGTTGGTTGACATCCCCCACATAAAGATCATCAACGCATACAGAACCGTAATTACGATCATGCCGATCATCAATGCTCTTGGGAACGTCTTTTCTGGTTTTTCAACCGAATCCATGACGCCCCCCATTGACTCCATGCCACCATAGGCAAAGACGGCATAGACCATGAACGAAACGACGGCGACGCCAGATTGGAACTGTGGATTAGGCGAAGCAACAAACGAGTGCAGGCCATGAATCGGCTGCATCATCGCGCCATGATTGCAGATCCAAATGATTAGACTGGCGACAATAAAGACACCGCTTAAGATCATGACGAAAGTTCCGCCCACGGCCCCAACCTTGGCAATCTTGTCGACCCCGCGGCTGCCCATGTAGGTAACGAAAATCATCCACAAGATAGCCAAAATACCGACAAACTGCGTAGAGGTCAAGCCAAAGAAATTCCAGTTCTGCGTTTTGTCTGAACCAAAGAAAAAGGCTGACATTGGAATCCAAACCTTGGCAGCTGTCGAGACCATCCAGACAACCCATGAACACAGCCAGATAAAGGTTCCGATAAAGGCCATCTTTTCGCCAATTGAAACCTTCAGCCATGAATAGATGCCCCCTTTGGCACTCTTCAAAGCCGAGCCGTATTCAGCAAACATCAAAGACGATGGCAGGAAAAAGAACAAAGCTGCCAGAATATACCAAATAATCGAGGCATAGCCCATTTGATCATAAGCAACGGTCGTATTGGCGAAACCAAATACGCACGTAAAAATCATCATGGTCAAATTAGCCAGCCCGATTTTCTTTTTATCTTGCTCCATTGCAAAATAACCCCTAACTTAATGAATAATTGCTGCCTAAACCAGTTAAGCTTATATGCATAATTATACTACTTTTATTTGATTTTAGGGGCAAAAGCAGAAAACAGATCCCACTTTTTGTTTAAACCAACAAAAAAATCTTAGATAAAACGAATATAAAATGTATTTTATACGCACATTCCCAGCCAGGCAAATCCCAGCCCACCCAGTACGCTGATCAGCATGTATCCCCACCAGCGAGCGGTTTTGCCTTCATCAAGCATCGCCAGCAGCTCTGTATTAAAGGTCGAAAAGGTCGTATAGCCACCCAATAATCCAGTCGTTAAAAAAAGGCGCAGACTGTCTGTCATTGCAATGTTTGACAGCCACCCAATCAAAAAAGAGCCGGTCAGATTAATGAATAAAGTTGCGATTGGCCAGCCAGATCGGCCCCATTTTTTCCAAGTCAGCGTCAAGACCCAGCGCAAGGCTGCCCCCAAGCTGGCTCCCAAACCGATTAAAAGTATTTCCGTCATGGTTTTACTCCTGATTCAAGCGCAGTGCCAGTTTAAAGCCGCCTAGTGCCATCAAAAAGCCGCCCAGCAGGTTAATCGTCAAAAAGCCGACGCCAGCCAAAAAAGAATGCTGCAGCAGTTGAACCGACTGCAGCGAAAACGTGCCAAACGTCGTAAAAGAACCGACTAAACCAGTACAGATTCCTAGATTCAGCCAGCCGGTCAGCTGCTCTTTTAAGACGGCATGATAGGTTAGAAAAGCCAGTAGAAAACTACCAACCAGATTAACCAGAATCGTCCCCCAAAAGCTGCCCCAGAGCTGACCGCAGCCTGCGCGCAGACAGCCGCCGAAAAATGCAAACAGCATCACGCTAAGCAGATTCTTAGTCAAGATTACTCACTTCCTTTTGAATTCAAACAGTCTGTTTAAGCTTATCATAGACTGTTCAAGCCAGATCATGAGTTCTATAATTAATTCGATCAATAAATTGAAATGAGGTCTCAACCTATGAAAATGCGTCGTATCGATCACGTCGTCCTAACCGTCAGTGATCTTGAACAGTCCCGCCGTTTCTATCATGAAGTCTTTGACATGCCGGTAATCGACCAGCAGACCAAGCCTGGTGTCGTTACCCTGCGCTGTGGGCATCAGCTGATTCGCCTGCAAAAAGCCGATCGTGATGCCCTGGTAGCCAGCAAGCCAACCGTTGGCAGTGCGGATCTTTGTTTAGTGGCCAACGACCCCATCGAAGCCATCTTGCATCACTTGAGAAGCTATTATGTCGATGTTGTCGCCGGCCCAGTTGATCGGCTTGGCGCAGAAGGTCCCATGCAGTCGATCTACCTGCACGATCCCGACCAAAACCTGATTGAAATTGCAGTTTATGAAAATAAATAATTTCTACTTGGCAAATTAAAAAAATAGGCTTAAACTTTTAAAGCTTATCTTAAATTTCAAGAGGTGAAGAAAAGTGAGTGAAGCTATTTACATGCGCAAGGCCACTTTAAACGATCTGGATACGGTAATGGAAATCGTTGAAAATGCCCGCGCGCTTTTGAAGGCTGACGGTAGCGAACAATGGCAGGGAGAAGACGGCTACCCGACGCGCTTGACCTTTCAAATGGATATCGAAGGCGGCTGCTGCTGGCTTTTAATGTATGGCAACGAAATCGTTGGGACGGCAACTCTGATGACGCAAGGCGATGCTCATTACATGCATATCGTCAATGGTAAATGGAATCGTCCTGGTCACCCGTTTGCCACGATTCACCGCGTAGCAATCTCTGGCAAATACCGCGGTAAGCATTTTGCCAACTACATTATGAGCCATATGATCACGCTGGCTTATGACGCTGGGGTCCGCAACTTCCGCATTGCTACTCACGATAAAAACGACCGCGTCCACAACCTGGTGCAAAACTTCGGCTTCGTCAAGCGGGGACAAGTCTACACCGGCCCAACCGATCGCGACCTGCGCAACGTCTATGAACTGAATCTCGACTAAAAACAAGTACTCTTCGTCAACGCGGGGAGTGCTTGTTTTGCTATAATGAAGCTAATGATTTATCAAATAAGGACGTGATTTTTCTGAATGAAAAAAATACAACGATCAGCCAAAAGACTCGTCTCAAGCAGATCATTAAAGTCTTAAATCAACATTCGTTTCTAACCAACTTTTATCGGCAAAAACACCCAGAAGAGATCCGGCAGGCCTTAGAAGAGCTGGGGCCCACCTTCATTAAGATCGGTCAGCTGCTGTCGACTCGCCCCGATCTGGTCTCACCAGACTACATCAAGGAACTGCGTCAGCTGCAGGATCAGGTTGACGTTGACTCATATGCGACCGTTGAACAGACTTTTGAAGAACAGACCGGCAAGCGGATTGAAGATGTTTTTCAGACATTCGATCAGACGCCTTTTGCCTCAGCTTCAATTGGACAAACGCATCATGCTACGCTTTTTGATGGTACGAAAGTCGTCGTCAAGGTCCAACATCCCGCCGTTACTCAATTAGTGCAGACCGATCTGGCATTGTTTAAACGCGCGTTAGGCATGGCCGAGCACGTTCCAATTGATTTTTCGGTAATTGATCCTAAACGAGTTTTAGACGAGCTGAGTACATCTTTGCTTCATGAGATCGATACGACGACTGAGGTTCAAAACGGCCAGGAATTTTACCGGCTCAACAACGGCTTTGATATCATCGAAGTGCCCAAAGTCTATCCTCAGTACTGCACGCAAAAGATCCTGGTCAATGAGACCATGCCGGGAAAAAGCATCAAGCACTTAATGAATGAAAAAATGCCGTCTGATGAAGCCAGCGCCACCAAAATCAAAAAACGCAATCATTACTTGGCGCATGTGCTGGTCGAAAACTTTATCAAGCAGGTTTTTGAGGATCATTTCTTCCATGCTGATCCACATCCGGGCAACGTCTTGTTTTACGACCTGCCTCAAGATGATCCCAAACGCAATGCCATGACCAATGATCTCAACTACCAAAAACAGCTGGGCCGGCACGAAATCGAAATTCAAAAAGAGCATCCGCTGCCACCCTATCGCTTGGTCTACCTTGATTTTGGCATGATGGGGCGCCTTTCGCCAGGTTTAACAGATGGCATTGCTCAGGTTGTAATCGCCCTTAACACCAAAAGCGCCCGCCAGGTTGGTCAAGCAATTCTTGGCATCTGCAATCGAACTGGCACAGTTGATGAGCAGGAATTCTATAGTCAGCTGGCCGGCTTTTTGGCTCCCTATCTCAATGCGGGCTTAGGCGGTATCGATCTGCCGACCATGCTGTTTCAGATCATCTCGCTTTGCCGGCAGAACAATCTGCAGGTCAAGCCTGAAGTCACGCTTTTAATCAAGGCATTCAGCTCAATTGAAGGCATCGTAGCCGCGCTTGATCCTGAAATGTCATTGATGGAGGTTGCCAAGCCATTTGCCAAAAAGTATCTGCTCAAGCATTTCAACTGGAAGGACTCATTAGAAAGCAGCATTTGGCAGGCCCGGCAAACCGCCCTCGATTCGATAGCTATTCCTTCGCGCATCAATGATCTGCTGGAGGTTTTAAGTACTGGTCAGGCTAAGATCAACTTCCAGTACAAAGATCAGGCTCGTGTCTTACGAAATCTGGAGCGCATGCTGAATCGGCTTTTGATCGTCATCGTCTTAGCGGCAATCATCTTGGGCTCTTCAATTCTGGTTGAAGGCAGTGCTGGTCATCCCGCCATCTTCAAGCTGGGGACGGCCGGCTACACGATTGCCATCATTATCATCATTGGCCTTTTTTTAGGCGAGCTGTACCGCTATCTTAAGAAACATCATAAAAAACGCTTCTAACGAAAAATTCCCGCTCAGATCGAACGGGAATTTTTTAATGCAGAATTTTATTTAAATCCAGCGCGTAAAACTGGAGAATCTTATCAATCATCAAGACGTCATGATCGGCCAAATGAGGCTTAGGATGCTGCAGCTGCAAGAGATCGCACATCCTGGCCAGACTGATGCCTGAGCTTTTCTCAAATACGTCGCTGCTGATGATCTTCTCTAGATCCAATGGCTGAATTCTGGTCCAAGAACGACTGGTTTCCGCCAGCTGCAGGCGATTGGCCTCTTGATTGAGCACGCTAAGATCCAGGCGATTGTCCCAGCTGACCAGGTAGTCTGGCTGCACGCGGTCGATAAACCTTAGCACCTTTTTCAAAACGCTGGCCACCGTAAGCCGTTCTGCTTCTGAATAGCGCAGATCAAGGCGTTTCAACAGACTCAGCTGATCTTTAGGCGTCATTTTGCTGCTGAATACATAATAGTTGAATGCGTCATCCTGACCATAGACACGGCCGGCAATCTGGCCCAGCCGCGTGGTCCCCGGCATCTGGGACTGACCATCGCAGTAAAACTCCAGATCCAGACTGAGCAGCCTGGCTGGACCATTAACGATTTCGTGAACCTGTTTGAGCGTCGTGACCGCGTTGGCAGCTGATGAGGCATTTTGGGACTGGTGCTGCCAATTGGGCCGTTCCAGTCGAATCAGTTCGCTCAGGCTGGTTTTGCTGTTTTCCACGCCATCCCCTCCAGTCGTTTTATTGCCGATGCCTGGACAGTCCCTTCTTGACCGCCTTGACCAAGAGTCCGATTCCCGCAAACGCATCGACCATCGTACCGCGCTGATTGCCTGACAGAATGGTTCCCGGCGTGCGCTTGTTTTGATGATCAAATTGAATCGAGACGTTTTGACTGGGTCCTTTATGCTTTACCGGTCGCGGCAGCACCTCGATTGTCACCTTGACCGCAGCTTGTGAGGCATCCGGATACTCAATCATGATCGTTGCCTGCGTCATTCCCGGCGTTTCTAGCACCGGCTTTTTCTGCCAGCTAAATCTGGTTTCTGGCGGCAGCTCGCTTAAATTGGCGACCCCTTCTCTGGGGGCCAGCGAATCACCTGGCATATAGACGATTTTACGCGTTTCGATTGCAAATTTGCCGGCCATTGAAATCCTGGTCATAAAAAGTCTCCTTTCAGTATTCAAGCGTCAAAATCTTGACCTGACTGCCCTCACCCAAAAGCCAGGTCAGCATTTGCTTCTGCATGGCTAGTTCTTCGGGCGGCTCGCCTTGAAAAACAAACAAAATGACCTGCTTGAGCTGACGAGCCGTCTTGAACAGATCGCTTAAGATGCCGTGATCAGCCCGCAAAGAATGGCCCATGACAACAATCGTGGCAATGTCTTCTGGATAGACGTCATTGGGCAGTTTGATCTTAAACGGCCGAAATGCATTTGCCGCGGTATAGGCCAGTACCTGAGGATCAATGCGTTTTTTAGCACAGCGGCTGGCAATCGCATCAATCAGCCACTGGCGCCGCGTCTGCCATTGCTCAAAAAAGCGAGTTGCAAAATAGCGGCTGGTAACGGGCATATCGCTGTCAAGCGTATAGAGCAGCGAGATAATCTCTTGATCGCCAAAGACTGGATACAAGCGCCGCCAGCCATAATAATAGGCATCATAGTTTCTAAAGGCAGCCAGTGTTTTTTCGGTAAGCGGCTGCCAGCCATTCTGCTGCCAGGCCCAGCGTTTAAAATCAAGAATGTCGCGCCGGTAGCCCTTGGTTGTACTGGCATATTCATAAGGTTCGCGTGCTAATACGTCATCATTGTCAACCCCAAGAATGGTCTGACCTTCCAAAAGCGACCCATGCAGATAGTAGATATTCTCTGACCAGACATCATACAGCTGCTGTGCCGTATCGGTATAGTTAAAGTTTAAAACCGCGCCAGCCTGACTTAAAAATTCCCGCGCGGTTTGTGAACGCGTAGGGTCGCTGACTAAGACGCGTTCTCGCTCCGTCCGCAGATAACGGGAGAATTCATGCTCAAAGCGGCGAATCGCCCGCGTGCTGCGCTGCTGAACCATCACGCCCGCTCCTGGCATCTTACGCGTCGCACTTAGCTGATAGGCATTTTCAGCCGCCACGCGAATCTGGGCCTCGACATCCGACCAGCGGACCTGCTGACTGCGGGCGCGGCGATTAAAATGAACGATCTCATCCAGCGGCGTCGTTCCCACGTGCTGCCAAAAATCCTGATAGCGGCTCTTAAAGCCATGAAAAAGATCAAAGCCATTGCCAAGAACTACCAGCAGCTGATCTTGATCATGGTGCTGGTCAACGAACAATGACTGATCCAGCTCTGGGGGCACGATCACCAGCGACACTTCCTTTCAGCGCGTCTTGCCGATAGCATCATTGTTTAGACAAGACTTGACGGTATCAGTTCATATCCTCACAGCGCATTCCCGGAACACAGTCGCAGGGAACCTCAACCGGTGCCGCTGCGGCTTTTTGGGTCAGCAGTTCCTGCAGCTGCCTGATGTCTGCTTGGCTGAGCGTGGCCCTTTCAATCACATGTGCCAGCGTCTTGCCAACGTGCATATCGCACAGATTATCGAACAGATCATCCGCAGCTTCGTTCATCGTCGGCTGTTCTTCAACGCATGGCTCATAGACAAACGCTCGCCCAACCCGCGTAGTTTTTAAGGCGCCTTTTTGAACCAGCCGGCGCAGCAGCGTTTTGACCGTGGCCGGTTTCCAAGCTACCTTGCCCTGCAGAATTTCGATCATCTGCGTACTTGTAACATGCTTGAGCGTCCAAGCTACCCGCATTACCTGCCATTCTGCCGGCGTTATCGAATTTTCCAAAAAGATCTTCCTTTCTCTACTTTGAATTGCGTTTAAAGCCCAGCATGCTGCTCAACGCCGCAGTAGCCGGCTTGCTTTTTTTGGTTGAATCTGGTTTTGCTAATGTCGCCGTCTGGACCACTCCTGATTGGCCTTGAGTATGGGACGCATCATCATGACTGTTTTGAGCCGGCTTAGTTTCAGCTTCGGTATCGTTTTGATCGTCATCATTTTGAAGCATCCCGGCATCGTCATCCCTTGATTCAGCTGTGATCGGCGAAGCAGTTGAACCCTCAGACATCGGCACGAACGCCTCGATTTCTTCGCCATTTAACGTTTCATAGGTTACATCAAGCTGACTGACCAGGCGATCAGCCAGCATCTGCGTCGTCTGCGGATCAGCCAAGGCAGTCTGAGCCTCCTTAAATGCCAGATCAAACGCAGCCTGTCTGGAGTCATAGGCCGCTTGATAGCGCTTGGTTTGATCAACACCGGTCATTTTAGCGACTGCTTTTTTCAGCTGCGTCAAATCACTGGTCTTGCCATTAAGGGCCTTGCGCGCTTTCAACAGTTCACTGGTTGTCAGGTCAATCGTTTCTTGGGCTGCCGACTGAAAATCAGGCGCCAGCTTCGACAGATCGGCCACCGTGGCGTTCAATTCTTGGTTGGCCGCGGCTTGACTCAGCAGCTGCTTAGCCTGATCAAAGCTGGCTTTAAAGGCCTGCCGGTGTTTGGCATCCGCGTTCAGATACCGCAGCGTGGTCAGATCGTTTTGAGCGTTTTTGAAAACCAATACTAATTGACTAAAGTCGCTTTCAATCCCACTGAGTGCCGTTGCTGAATGCTGCAGCTTTTCAACGGTTTGATCCACCTGCGACTGCAGCACGAATTCATCGGTCTGAATGATTTTTCGCGCGGCCGCCAACGCTTTGTTCAGCTCTTCTTTTGCCAGTGGACTGGCATTGACATAGCGGGCCGTCTCCATCAACAGCTCAGCGTCACTGACTGCCTGCCGCAAAACAAAAGTCGTCGTCTCTTGACCATCGAGCCTTGTAACGGCATGCGCCAGACTTTCCTGTACTTTTAAAAACTGCTTGAGCGTCACGTCGCGGTTCTGCTCCAGATCCTGCAGCTGTGCATAGGCGGCATCGAATGGCGCTTTTTGGCTGGCATTTTGATAGCGCGCACTTTGCTTCAGCTGACGCGCTGCCGTGACCAAGATCTGCCAGTGCGCATCATCAATCAATCTAGCCGTCATTTTTTCACCATCTTCCTTTTGAATAAATGCTTTTATTCTATTATGGACCATTTCTTACATAACAAAAAGCGATTTTGCTGAATGCTGACCTTTTTATTTGCTATAATGATTGCAAAGCTAATTTTGAAAGGAAAATTGCAAAATATGGAAGTTAGTACCAGTCCCATAACACTTTTTACAATTATATTCATTCTGCTTTTAGCAGCGCTGTTTACCCTGTTGGAATATTCCTTGATCAAGGTTCGTCCAACCGAGTTAAAAGAGCTCAAACAAACATCCAGCGTACGACGTGCCGAAAATATGATTGAGCACCTGACGGAATACCTGTCTACGGCGCAAGTCGGGGTTACGATGACGTCACTGATCTTAGGTTGGATTGGTGAAACGTATATTACCGAACTGCTGGAAAAGTCACACATCTTCCCACCGGCAATTGCCAATAACTTCAGCTCAATCATTGGGATTCTGCTGTTTACGTTCCTACACGCGGTCTTTACCGACTTGGTTCCCAAAAACATGGCGATTGATCAACCGGTTAAGATTCTGCTGGCAATTGCCCACCCAATGACGTTCTTCCACATTATCTTCTACCCGCTGATCTGGCTGTTTGACTGGACGGCTAAGCTGATTACCAAGATGCTTGGCTTCTCGGTCAACCCAGACGAAGACATCTACACCCAAAACGAAATCGTGACCTTATCACAGGAATCCGAACGGGCTGGTGAGATGGATAAAGAAGACGTCGTATTTATGGAACGAGCCTTTCGAATGAACGACAAGGTTGCTGATGACGTCATGGTCGACCGGACTCAATTAAGCGTGATCGATATTACTGCTACGGTAGCTGATGCCGCCCAACTTTACTTTCAAAAGAAGTACACGCGTTTTCCAGTCGTTGCCAATAACGATAAGGACCACATCTTAGGCTATATCTTCAGCTACGACATCATGCGGCAAAATCAGATCAATCCTAAGCAGGCCATTCGCTCCATCATGCGTAAGATTCCAATCGTCTACCAAAGCGAGGAATTGACGGATGTCTTACAGATCATGATGAAAAAGCAGGTGCCAATCGTTGTCGTCCAAGATGAATATGGTGGCACGGCCGGGATTATTACCGATAAGGACATTTACGAAGAATTGTTTGGTACGGTTGGCGAAGAAATTGATCACGTTTCTTCCGACATGATTGAAAAAAAGGAGCCGGATTCAAAAGGTAACTCAACCTACCTGGTATCCGGCAAGATGCCGCTTGACGACTTTGAACGTTACTTCAACGTCCGGATTCCACAGTTTGATCAGACCGACGTCTCGACTTTGACCGGCTTTTTCTTGGAACGTCAATACGACTTGAAGGTGGGACAACCCGTTAGAGTCGAAGATTTCAGCTTTACGCCACTGGATCTGAAGAATGCTTATGTCAGCCAGTTCAAGGTGGTTCAGATCAAGCCTAAAAAGAAAGCGACCGAAGATTCTGACGACAGCTCATCGGATCGCAAGCGTCGTCTCAAGCGTGACCGCAAGGATGAACAAAAAAGCGACAATGAAGACTAGTTAAAATTTACAAAGACTTTACTCGTGAAGGCGGGTCAAAGTCTTTTTTTGATGCTAAAATGAAAGTGCTCCAATGATCTTGCCGCATCAGTAGTTCATTCATGACTGCTTCCCCATTTTAGGGGGTCATTTTATGTACGATCGAATTCTAATTCCTGTTACCACACGTTCTTTTAGCCGCGAAATCGATCCATCATTTACCAATCAGCTCAAACATCTGATCCAGGCTCATCCCAATGCCTGCTTTATGCTTTTGTATATTTTTGAGCCACGCGACTGCCGCAGGCTGGCCGCCGGATTGCCAAATCTTGATCCAGACTTAATGATAAGCCTGGCCGCGCACCAACTGACGCAAATTGAACGCTTGCTTCAAGGTGTCGGTGCCCACCAGATTGAGCATCAATTGGCAGTTGGCGATCAATATTTGGTTGTCAGCCAGTTGATTCAAAAAAGCAGTTATGAGTTGGTCGTTGCGCCTTGACAGCAAAAATGGTGGCAACGGGGCTGGCGGCATCTGTCCCGTCCTGCTCACTTAATTACCAATGACCTTTTGCTCTTAAACGTCCAATAATCATCAAATAATTTATCAGCATCGTCGACTCGGATTGTTTCGGGTCGGCGATGTTTTGTTTTAAATTCTGTAAACTGCCACGACCAACATCCAAGCAATCGCCATTCAATCATTGGTCTGTTGCGCCTGCTTGCCCCTGTTAATTTTATTAAGCAGTTTCCTTTGTAATTTTTAGGTTATTTTAAGCTTTTTAGCATTAATTAAAACTATTTACCTGCTAATATCTACCGATAGTATGAACTATCTATGCTTTAATTTAGAATATTGTTCGTTAAATAGCACGACAGCAAGCTGAACAGACGTCTTTATTTAATTAATTGTTTGCTTTGTATCGTTTTTGTAAATTTAGCCATTACGTGTTTTTTACGGAAAACCGTCTTTTTTCTTTACGTTTCTGCCTTAAATTATAAACCGTACTCAGGTACATGCTTTATTCATGGGATATTGAGAAAGGAAGCAAATAACATGAACAAGAAGTCACTTATCTCTTTAGCTGCCGTCGTTACTTTAGGTTTTAGCCTGTTTGGCGGTACGGTCGGCACGGTCCACGCTGCATCTGACAGCAACAAGATCAGCATTGTCGGCTCAACGGCTCTGCAGCCGCTTGCCGAAACGGCGGCTCACAGCTACATGAGCAAAAACTCTGGCGTCAACATCGATGTCCAGGGTGGTGGCTCCGGTACTGGTTTGAGCCAGGTTCAATCTGGTGCCGTTTCAATTGGTAACTCTGATATCTTCGCTGAACAGCAAAGCGGAATCGATGCCAAGAAGCTGCAGGATCACAAGGTCGCCGTTGTCGGGATGGCACCAGTTGTCAACAAGAGCTTGAAGGTCAACAACCTGTCAATGAGCCAACTGCAAAAGATCTTCACTGGCAAGATCACCAACTGGAAACAAGTCGGCGGACCAAATGAAAAGATCACCGTTATCAACCGTGCTAAGGGTTCTGGTACGCGGGCAACGTTTGAATCAGCCGTTTTGAAGGGCAAGACGGCCATGAAGACCCAAGAACAAGACTCTAACGGTACGGTACAAAAACTAGTTGCCAACACGCCTGGTGCCATCAGCTACCTGGCCTTCTCATACACCAAGTCTGACAAGATCAAGGCTTTGAAGGTTGACAACGTTGCGCCAACTGACAAGAACGTTGAAAACAACTCTTGGAAGATCTGGTCCTATGAACACATGTACACTAAGGGAGCTGCCAAGGGTCAAACCAAGAAATTCTTGAACTACATGAACTCTAAGGAAGTTCAAAGCAAGGACGTTAAGAACCTTGGCTACATCAGCATTCACGACATGAAGGTTACCAAGAACGCTGACGGTCAAGTTACCAAGAAATAACCACCGCGTCAATCAATAAAGGAGAGAAACCGGAGGAAGCAAGATGAATGAACAAGATCAACTGATGAAAAGCAGTTTTCAAACCAGGCAGGACCATTGGGGCAAATTAGTCAGCTATTTCTGCATTACGGTAATTGGACTGTTGGTCATTTCAATTATTTACTTCATCGCCGCACGAGGCTTGAACATGTTTATTAAAGATGGCGTCAGCCTCAAGGACTTCCTAACCGGTATGACCTGGGATCCAACCGTTACTGACGCTCACGGCAAGCCAGAAGTCGGAGCCTGGCCAATGATCTTTACCTCATTTGCCGTCACGATTCTGGCTACGCTGGTCGCAACGCCGCTCGCTTTGGCCGTCGCCATCTTCATGACTGAGCTGGCCCCTAAAAAGGCAGCCTCATTTATGCAGTCGGTCATTGAGCTTTTGGTGGGGATTCCATCCGTCGTTTACGGGTTCGTCGGCTTAGTCGTCGTCGTTCCCTTTATCCGCCATCTTTTCGGCGGTACCGGGAGTGGGATCTTGGCAGCCGTTACGGTGCTGTTCGTCATGGTGCTGCCAACGATCACTTCCATGTCAATCGACAGTCTTAAAAACGTGCCCAAAAACTATCGTGAAGCTTCAATTGCATTAGGGGCCACGCTTTGGCAGACGATCTACAAGGTAATTCTGCGCTCAGCCATTCCTGGGATCCTGACCGCCGTTATCTTCGGGATGGCCCGAGCATTTGGTGAGGCCCTGGCCGTTCAAATGGTTATCGGTAACGCGCCTTTGATGCCAGAAAACCTGATTTCGCCAGCCTCAACTCTGACCAGTACTTTAACGGTCGGCATCGGCAACACCGTTATGGGGACCTTGCCAAACGACGCGCTCTGGTCTTTGGCGCTGGTCTTGATGCTGATGTCCTTGGCCTTCAACCTGCTAGTAAAACTGGTCAACAAGAAAGGAGTCTCACGCAATGCTTAATGCCAAAAAAGCCAATCAGCTGGCAATGGGCATCATTTATGTCTTAGTCGGCCTGGTGGTCTTGATTCTATTTGGTCTGCTGGGCTATATCATCTTAAGTGGTCTACCGCACATCAGCTGGCAGTTTTTGAGCTCAGCTGCCCAAAGCGTTGGTGAAGGCGGCGGGATTCGCGACCAGCTGTTCAACTCGCTGTATCTGTTGGTTCTGACGCTTTTGATCTCCACGCCGCTTTCAATTGGCGCTGGGATCTTCTTAGCCGAATACGCGCCTAAAAATGGCGTCACGGAAGTCTTTAAGACCGCGATCGAAATTTTGAGCTCGCTGCCCAGCGTGGTAGTTGGTCTGTTCGGCTATCTGTTTTTCGTAATCAAGCTGCACCTGGGCTTTTCGGTTATCTCAGGTGCCATTGCCTTAACGTTTTTCAACCTGCCGCTTTTGACGCGAAACTGCGAAAACGCCTTAAACGACGTCTCACCGCTGCAGCGTCAGGCCGGCCTTTCATTGGGGCTTTCCCGCTGGAAGACCATGACTAAGATCATGCTGCCAGAAGCCTTGCCTGGCATTTTAACCGGGGTGATTCTGGGGGCTGGCCGAGTCTTTGGTGAAGCCGCTGCTTTGATCTACACTTCTGGTCAAAGCGCACCAACCGTCGACTACAGCAACTGGAATCCATTTTCCGCAACCAGCTTCTTAAACCCGACTCGTCCTGCTGAAACGCTGGCCGTCCACATTTGGAAGCTGAATACTGAAGGGCTGGTTTCCAATGCCCACGCAATCTCCAGTGGGGCTTCGGCCGTACTGATCATCGTCATCTTATTGTTCAACCTGGGCGCTCGCTACTTAGGCAACCATATTTACAAAAAGATGTCGGCTCGTAAATAAATTAGAGGTGAAAACAGATGGCTGAATATTCTTTTGAAGATACCTACACGCTGCCCGTCAAAGAACCATTGGCAATGCAGACTAAAAACGTCAGCGTATACTATGGCAAGCAGGAAACGCCCTCGCTTCATCAGGTCAGCATGGACTTTGCTGAAAACAAGATTACGGCTTTGATCGGTCCATCCGGTTCTGGGAAGTCTACTTATTTGCGCTGTCTTAACCGGATGAATGACGAACTGGGCCGCATCGATGGCGAGATTCTGTATCGCGGAATCAATCTGAACTCGCCTCAAGTCAACGTCTACGAGACGCGGCGTGAAATCGGCATGGTCTTCCAGCATCCAAATCCATTTGCCAAATCGATCCGTGAAAACATCACCTTTGCGCCCAAGCTTTATGGCATCAAAGACCAGCAAAAGCTTGATCAGATGGTGGAAGAATCGTTAAAAAGCGTGGCTCTCTGGGATGAGGTCAAAGATTCGCTTGATCGCAGCGCGCTTTCCCTTTCTGGTGGTCAGCAGCAGCGGCTTTGCATTGCCCGCTCACTGGCCATGGATCCTAAAATCATTTTGATGGACGAGCCGGCCAGTGCCTTGGACCCAATTTCGACTTCTAAGCTGGAAGAAACGATGCAGACTCTGAAAAAGGACCACACAATCATCATCGTTACGCACAACATGCAGCAGGCCGCACGCTGTTCTGATTACTGTGCCTTCTTCTACTTAGGACATGTCTTAGAATTCAACTCCACCAAAGACATTTTCAGCAACCCTAAGATCAAGGCAACCAATGATTACGTATCCGGTAACTTCGGCTAGGAGGGCATCATGGAAAAAATTCTTAAATGTAAAAACGTGGTGCTCAAATACGGCACTAAAGAAGCACTGCACGGGATCAACATGGAGATTGAGCAAGACAAGATCACGGCTTTGATTGGTCCGTCTGGCTGCGGCAAGTCAACGCTGTTAAAATGCTTTAACCGCATGCACCTTGATGATAATGCCACGGTTGAAGGCCAGATTCTGTTTAATGATCAAGACATTTATGATCCAAAAGAAGATATGGTTGAGCTGCGGCGGCAGATTGGCATGGTCTTCCAACAGCCGGTTCCCTTCCCGCTTTCCATCTATGACAATGTCGCCTATGGACCACGCATTGGCGGCGTTAAGGATAAGCAGCAGCTGGATCAGATCGTCGAAGAAAGTCTCAAACAGGCTGCCTTATGGGATGAAGTCAAAGATGATCTGAAAAAAAGCGGTTTGGGCCTTTCCGGTGGTCAGCAGCAGCGACTCTGCATCGCCCGCACGCTGGCCGTCAAGCCGCAGGTAATCTTACTGGACGAGCCAACCAGTGCCTTGGACCCGATTTCCAGCGGTTTGATTGAAGAGACGCTGATGAAGCTAAAAGATGAATACACGATCGTCATCGTTACGCATAACATGCAGCAGGCTGCCCGGATCTCTGACTACACGGTATTTATGCTCAATGGTTCTTTGATTGAGTTCAACTCAACCAAGCAGATGTTTGAAAAGCCAGACAACCAGCTGACTGATGACTACTTGAATGGGCGCTTCGGCTAAAAGGAGTTTATAATGGGAGATCAAAATCTAGCAGAAATCTTAAAGGTAAAAAAGCAGTTCGTTGCTATGGGGACACTGGTCAGCTCGCAGATTCACCAAGCAACCAAATCCTTTCTGGAACATGATATGATCCTAGCCAAACAGGTAATTTCCAAGGATCAGCAAGTCAATCAAACTGAGGTCGAACTGGAAAAGAACGTTTTTGACGTCTTGATTCGCAAAAATCCCATGGCCTCTGATTTTCGTGAAACCATGTCAATTCTAAAGGCTAGTTCTGACATGGAGCGAATTGGCGATGCCGCGATCCGCATTGCTCGTCAAACGCTGCGCATGTCTGACAAGCCAACCTTTACTGCCGCTGAAAAGCTGATTCAACAACTGACCTACCAAGTGCGTCAGATGCTGGACAAGGTTGATGAGGCCTATGTCAATGATGACAGTGACGCTGCCTATGCCATTGCCAGCGAAGACATCAAGGTTGACCGGCTCTACCTGCAGCTGCGGCAACTGGTTTTGAGTCAGCAGGTCAAAGACAAGCAGCAGCTAAAAGCCTCTGACGTCTACCTGATCATCAGTCGTCAATTGGAACGCGTCGGCGACCATATCGTCAACGTTGCTGAATGGATCGTCTATGCTCAAACCGGCAAGATCGTTGAATTGAATCCCGGTAAAAACGACCCTGAACTGATCAAAAAGTAATCCACCCTACCCTGTTTTCCATCCTAAACCACGAACGACAAAGGCCATCTTCAGCTGTTTGAAGATGGTCTTTTTTGCTAGTCACGATTTTATGGCACCGGATATTCCTGTTTTGTTTGCCTGTAGACAGGATCCAAATCAATTTTCAAGGGTATCGGACATCCCCATTTTGCTCATCATCGCGCTACGTTTTTAATGATTTTTCTGAGCTTAGACATTGGCTGCCTAGCGATATCGACTGCTTTTGTTACTGAGTTATCGCAATATCCGTTTACTCACAAATCATAAGTCCGACAGCGTTTTTTACGACTATCTGCCTGCTGACTTTGTGAAGAAAATCAGTTTTTAACTGGCTGCGGATCTGCAACTACCTGCTATTCGCTGACTTTGAATCGAAAGTAGGTACCTGTATATTTTGGTCTACCTATAGTCCCTTGCCAACTTTTTTAATCAGCTGATGATGGTAGGAATTAACCCGCAGGCGAGGCACTTGGTCAAAAATCGCCGCCAAATGCGTATCCTTAACCAGCTTGACTTGATGTGTCGCCTGCCACCATGGCGTATCGCCCTGCCAATGCTTGAGCGTCTGCACCGGATAGTACTTAAGATCCTGATAGAGCGAGCCGCCGTGAAAGACGTTGATCAGCTGAGCGCCCCGGCAGATGCCCAGCACCGGGATGCCGCGCTTTTCAGCCAGCTTTAACAGCCGCATGTCAAACTGATCGCGCGCCTGCCAGACCGTGCCTTGTTCGGGCTGCGGCTCTTCGCCATAACTTTCCGAATCAATATCTTGACCGCCCGAAAGAATCAAGGTATCAACCAGTTCCAGCTGAGACTCGGTTACGTCGGCATCCTCATTGAACGGAATAATCATCGGAACACCGCCATTTTTGATGACCGCCTCGCTATAGTCCTTGTTGACGTAGCTGCGGCGATAGCCAACGAAAGGACCGACATTTTTGGTCAGTTCGCTGCCTGAAATGCCAATTATCGGCTTTTTCATAAACTTTTCTCCTTTAACAAATAACAAAATAAAAGGGACTACCAGCTCACCGCCAGTAATCCCTTGACTCGATCAGCAACCTGTCACGGCTGCATCATTTGGTCATGCAATCTGATGGCAGAGCAAAAAACACGCGGCAATGCATGCAGCATGGACAGCACGTTTTTTGCATCATCATTTGAATAGCCATCAGTTCACCTCATTATTTTTTAATAATCTAAGAATATCCTAACCAGAAGCGTTTGTCAATTCAAATCAGGTTAGTCCTTATCATGATGATCATCTTGTTCTTTCGGCATTCCCTGATGATCGCTCAGGTCGATTACCATGGAACGCGTTTTTTTCGACTGATTGCTATCTTGCGGCGGCTGCCAGTTAAAATGCCGAATCACCAACGAAAGCGGCGAAATCAGCAGCATATACAACAGGGCCGTCAGCAGCGTCGCAGGCAGGGCCAGCCGCATAAAAGGCATGATGCCCGTTCCATGAGCAAATGCATCCCCCGCAATGCCGCAAAGCACCTCGGCCGTAATCCATTGTGAGATGCCGGCTGCCACGCCGACTCCAATCGCCTGCCGATGCGTTACCTTAACGTCGCGTGGCAGCTGCCAGCCAATCAAGGCACTGACCATCACCATGTCAACGGCCATATCCAGAACCGTCATCCAATCGGCCTTGCCAAGCAAGAGCAGAATCACCGTTCCCATCGTCGTAATGCCGGCACCCCAGCGCAGATTCAAGCCAACCATTGCACTCAGACCAATGACTCCAGCCAGCTCAATGGCAACCTGTCCGCTCGGCAGCGGCGTTGACAGACGCAGCAGACCAACGATCACCATTAAAGCCGTTAGTCCCAGTGCCCAGAGACAGTCTTTTGTTCGCTGCTGCATAGGCTTAGTCCAGTGGCTTTTTAGCCGTATCCTGCATCCAAGCCAGTGCCAGCGCGCCTTGCCCCAGGTGAACGCCGATTACTGGGCCAAAGTAGCTCAGTTCAAAGCGAATGTCGGGGTGATCAGCCTGCAGCTTGTCCAGCCATTTTTGCCCTTCTTCAGGACAGTTGGCATGCAGCACCATTGCCCGTACCGGATAGTCGAGCTTGGCCACGTCCTCGTCAAAGATCTGTTCACAGCGCGCCTTGGCCTTTTTCATTGAGCGCACCTTTTCAAATGCTTCAATGGCATAGTTTTGCGTGTGCATTGTCAAAAGCGGCTTGATCTTTAGAATTGAGCCGATAAAAGCCGACGCATTGGAAAGCCGACCGCCCCGCACCAAGTTCTGCAGATCGTCAACGACAAAGACATTATTGAACGTATCCTGATATTCGCGCAGCTTTTTTAAGATATCATCCAGATCATCGCCTGCCTGAGCTAATTGAGCGGCTTCCAAGGCCAGATAGCCCATCATCTTGACCGTCAAGTGCGAGTCAAACGGGATGATCTTGATCGTATCCTGCATGTCTTGGGCAATCTGCGTAATCGTGTTGAGCAGGCCTGAAATTGCCTTGGTTAGGTGAATGCTGATGACGGCATCGTAGCCTTCATCAGCCAGCTTTTGATAGGTTTCCATCAAAAGACCGATCGATGGCTGCGAGGTGCTTGGAAATGACTTTGAATGAGCCAGTTTGTCGTAAAATTCTTCAGTCGTAATGTCGACGCCTTCTTGATAGCTCTGGCCGTCGATCACCAGTGGAATCGGCACTACCGTAATTTGATTCTCCGCAGCTTCTTGTGGGGTTAAATAAGCGGTACTGTCGGTTACAACCGCGATTTTCATTTAGTTTTCCTCCAGTATGATTGCAGATTTAAAATAATATTTTAGAAAAATAATAGCAAGTTAAAAACTGCCGGCCTCAAAATAAGGTCTGCATTTTAATAGGATAGCACATTCAACTCACAAAACCAATTATCCAGTAATTCCAGTTGTCTTAATTTCATAAATCGTTGGTCTGATTTGGTTTTAGATGGCAATCAACGTTATAATAGATTAGTTATGCAAAACAAAGGAGGAACGCAAAAATGCCATTTGACGGTTTCTTTACTCATGCTATGGTTCACGAGCTGAATCAAACGCTGCAGGGCGGCCGCGTCTCCAAGGTCAACCAGCCCTATCCTGCCGAAATGGTGATGGTAATCCGCGCCAATCGCCATAACTATTCCCTACTGATCTCGGCCAATCCATCCTACCCACGCATTCAGATCACGCAGATTCCTTATCAAAATCCCGCTGTCCCCAGCAATTTCGCCATGACCATGCGTAAATATCTGGAAGGAGCGCTGGTGAAAGAAGTCGCCCAGATTGAAAACGACCGGATCGTTAAGCTGACCTTCTCGACTTTAGATGAGCTGGGCGACCCATTGGAACTGGTGATGATGGTCGAAATCATGGCGCGCCACAGCAACGTTACGCTGGTTAATGCCAAGACCGGCAAGATCATTGATGCCATCAAACATGTCGGCAGCGACGTCAACCGCGTCCGCCTGCTTTTACCGGGAGCAGCCTTCATCATGCCGCCTAAACAGCCGCGGTTCAATCCTTACCTGCCCAACCAGATTTATTCTGACCTGGTTCGCGAGTTAAAAGATGATCCGATTCAGCTTGCCAAAAAACTGCAGGCCAGCTATCAAGGACTGGCTCCTGAAACTGCTAAGGAACTGGCCGCCGAGCTTTTAGCCAGCGACAGTCTGCCAAGCGCCTACCAAGCCTTTTTGCGCCATTTTAAGTCACCGACACCGGTCTTGATTACCAATGAAAAAAACAAGACCAGTTTTGCCGCGTTTGCCTCAATTGATACCCAGAAGCTAAGACTGCAGTCGTTTGCCACGCTTTCTGAGCTGCTCGATGCCTACTACGTCAACAAGGCACAGTCTGATCGCACCAAGGAATTAGCCGGTCAGGTATTAAAAGTGGTGCATAATGAACTCAAAAAAGACCAGCGCAAGATGAAGAAGTTTCAAAAAGAGCTGGCTGATGCTGCTGACGCCGACCGCTATCGAATCCGAGGCGAACTGCTCACTACCTGGCTGCATCAGGTTCCCCGTGGCGCCCAGTCAGTTGAGCTGCCTAATTTCTATGATGAGAATCGACCGCTTAAGATCACGCTGCAGCCTGATCTGTCGCCTTCTCGCAACGCTCAAAAATACTTCACGCGCTATAACAAGCTCAAGGCTTCAGTTAAATACGTCAACGAGCAAATGGCGATTACGCAAAAAGAAATTGATTACTTTGAAACGATTCTCAGCCAGATTGACCTGGCCAATCCCAGCGACGTTCAAGAGATTCGGCTTGAGCTCCAACAGCAGGGATACATCAAGACTAAACACAAAAAAGGCAAAAAGCAGCGCAAGATTCCTGTTTCCAAGCCTGAAGTCTTCCATGCCACTGATGGTACGGTCATTTTGGTCGGCAAAAACAATCTGCAAAACGACCGGTTGAGTTTTAAAACGGCCAATAAAAACGAAATCTGGCTGCACGTCAAGGATATGCCTGGCTCGCATGTCGTGATTCGCGATTCCAACCCTAGCGAAGAAACGATCCTGCAGGCGGCTCAGCTGGCAGCCTGGTTCTCTAAGGGGCGCGACTCTGCCCACGTACCGGTTGACTATCTGCCGGTAAAGAACCTGCATAAGCCAAGCGGTGCCAAGCCTGGTTTTGTAACCTTCCGTGGCCAAAAAACGCTGTCGGTAACGCCAAAAAAGCTGCCGAACTAAATAAAAGGACTTTGATGCATTGCCACCAAAGTCCTTTTACTTTAATAATTGCCGACAAACATTCCCTCAGCTTTTGGCGGTTGATATTCGCCAAAGTAGTCGGCAAAATCCAGATCCAGGTAGTCGCATAAATCCTTGACCTCAGTCATTGTCTTATCAATGACCGGAATCCCGTTTGCCTTACGATCAGCCATGGCCAGGATCTCTTTTTCGCCATGCGTATAGATCTTGTCGTGACCATCTGACTTAGCAGAATCGCGCAGCTTTTGCAGATATTCAGAAAGGTGCTGACTGATTGCCTCACCATCACCAAATGCGTTGAGATTGATGGCCATAAAGCCGTGGCAGATTCCTGACTTGCCATTTTGCATGGTTGATTCAGAGGTCGTACCCATTGAAAGAATCGATGAGAAGATCTCGGCGACCATCCCATTGCCATAGCCCTTATGCGACCCCAGCGTTTCCGTATTGCCACCCAAAGGCATGATGCCGCCGTTTTTGTGAACGATATTGTCCAAGACCATCGCCGCATCGTTGGTTGGCTCGCCTTGTGCATCCAAGGCCCAACCGTCTGGCAATGGCTGATCCAGCTTATTGTACATCTCCAGCTTGCCCCGCGTAACGACCGTCGTTGAGGCATCAAACAAAAAGTCATAAGGCCGTGCTGGCACGCACCAGGCTTGTGGATTGGAACCGATCATTGCCTGTCTGCCAAACGTTGGGACCATGATGGCCTCGCTGTTGGTGCAGGAAAAACCGAGCATGCCTTCTTTAGCGGCCATTTTGGCATAGTAGCCGGCAATACCGTAATGATTGGAATTACGAACCGAAACGATCCCAACGCCTGCTTTCTTGGCTTTGGCAATCGCCAGTTCCATCGCAAAATGCCCATTAAGCTGTCCCATGCCATCATGACCGTCAACTACCGCCGAGACTGGAGTTTCAAAAACGATTTCTGGCTTGGCATCAACTTTCATCGTCCCTTTTTGAATTCCCTTATAGTAGCGGACCATTCGCTGCATGCCATGACTTTGAATACCATACATATCGGCAGTTAATAAAACATCGGTAATGATGGAAGCCTGTTTCGCGTTAAAACCAAACTTTTGAAAGGCATCCATGCAAAGACGATCAAGCTGTTCGTAGGAAAATTTTACGACTTTATTTTCATTCATTTTGCAAGCTTCTTTCTGTTTATAAAACGCTTCACGACTTAACATGATTAAATCATAACATATTTTCCGCCCAAATTTAAGCGCTTTCATTAATAAATATCAAATATTTTTGTATTTTTTACAAATTTAAAAATGCTTGCAAAATTAAAAGAACCAGACATCCTGACCTGCCTGGTTCTTTTAATTGCTATTCAAAATCATCATCACTCAAAAACTGCATCTGACCGCCCAAAACCCGGTTGATGGTTGGCTTTTCATGAACAAGATGCAGCGACTTGAACGGAAAGACTGCCCGATAGACTGCCATTTTGGTTTCACCTTTAGGAACCAGCGCTTCATTTAAGGCATCGCCATCCAGCCGGCCCAATGCCATGCGTACCGTGATTCCCGGCAGATTCAACTTTAAGACCTTCGACAAAAAGGCAATTTCCGGCAATGGCATATGCTGAACCAAAAGCTGCTTAAAGGTACCATCGAAACGATGTACAAAAACAACCTGGTAAAGTCCTGGTGCCTTCTGCTCACTAATAGCCTGACCACCTTGCTTTTCCAGCAAAGCAAAATCATGCGGCGTCAAGCGGGCCGGAAAACGCTGCGCAGTCGGCTGATAGCTCAGATCATCGGTTGACTGCAGATCTGCCGTAATGCCCAACGGATAGATGAGCTGACCGTCAAACAGTGCGTTAAAACTGTCCAGCGGCTCACCGACCGTTAATGAAGTTGGGCGCTGATCTTCAGGAATCTCGGCAATCTGGATGTTTTTGGCAATTGGTCCCAGCTGGTCGATCAATTCATGACGACTAGCCGGAATCAATACGACTTCCGGATGCTCGACGTCCAAAACCGCACGAATGTTTTCTGACTGCAGCGGCTCCAGATAGCGCTTGCGAGCCAGCATCGGCGCCAAGGTTACCGAGCTGGGATTGTCATTGATGATGACGGTCTGGTAGCCATGGTCGCGCAATTCACGCAGCGTGTTGGCAACAAAATAGTCACAGGAAGTTCCGTTGCCCAGCCGCAATGGTCCCGTGCCTACAACGACTGCGGTTGGCGAAGGGCTTGGATTGGCCTCATCCTCCATTTCATACGTAGAGTAAAAAACGTTGGTGTGCTGATCAAATTCGCCCGCAGAAGGCTCCAGCTCCTTAAAGGTTCGGTGAATGACATGCTCGTCTCGCATTGTCACCACCTTGGTCGTTGGCCACTGCCAGATCTTAGCAATGCTTTCATCGCTCATGCCGCAGTATTTGGCCTTGACCAACAGCTCTGCATCGCCAGGATGGCCCTTGAGCGCATCTTCAATCACCTGCATCTGACGCAGACAGGCAAAGTAATAGGCATCGATCTTAGTCAGCTCGGTCAGCTCATCATCAGTGTAGCCGCGCCGCAAAGCCGCCAACAGCGTAAACAGACGACCGGCATGCGGATGGATCAAAAGCTGCACCAGCTCATCATCGGAAAGCTGATCCTGTTTTGCCAGGCGTGAATCCTGCTCAATTCTTGGAAAGTCACTGATTGCCTTAAACATAGCCTCAGTCAGACTGCGCCCAACGCCAATCATCGTCCCTGTTGACTTCTTGCGCGTGCCAAGCTGCCGATCTGCATCGGGCAGTTCAGCAAACGGCCAGACCGGCATCCGGACGGCAACGTGATCCATAACCGGTTCCGTCACGGCCGCATGCTTATAGTAGCCGTGGTCAAGATGAATGTCACGCAGCGTCTTGCCGGCATATAATTCGCCACAGACGATCTGCAGGGCATAGCCGGTTGCTGTTGCCGCAAAAGCCGTTAAGCGATCAAAGTAAGGATTGTTTTTGATCACGTAGAATTTTCCGTTAGCTTGATCAAGCGCAAATTGAACGTGATTGACGCCGACGATCCGCAGTTTGCGCGTTATGGCAAATGCCGTATCGCGCATGTCTTGAATCTCGCGGTCAAGCAGCGTCTGGGCCGGAAGTACTGCAATTGAATCGCCAGCATGAATGCCAATCGGATCGATATCTTCGACGCAGGCCAGCTGCATCATCGTCCCAAAGCCGTCTCTTAAAACAACAATTTCGATTTCCTTAAACCCAGCCAGACTCTGCTGAACTGTAATCTGACCCGAGCGTGACTGTCTGAGACCAGTTGCCACGGCTCGCTTAAGCTCATCTTGATCATGTACCAGCGAACGCCAGCCCGCTCCTTTGGGTAATACAGAACGCACGATAATCGGATAGCCGACTCGTTGGACCATCTCCAGTGCATCAACGTAATTATCGACTTTAGAGATGGCCTTGGTAGGCACGTTGAGATTATGCAGCGTCTTGCCAAGCAGCATTGGGTTATTGATCTGACGAATCGTAGCTTCAGGTACTCCCAAAAGCTCAATGTCATCGGCCTGCAGAATGCCGGTCTCGCTGACTGCCTGAATCAGCTCAAACGCACGCCGGCCGCCCAACGTTGGCAGGATTGCATCAGGATGATACTGCTTGATCGTGGCAACGACATTTTCAACCGTCAGTGACTTGATGCAGGCATGATCGATGGCATCCGGACAATCCAAGGTAAAAGAAAATGGATTGTCATCAATGAGGATCGTCTCCCATCCCTGCTCTTTTAAGACGCTGGCAACTTGAAAAGCCGCAGCATCAAGCTCATCGCCATGTTCAATGCTGTCGGCGCCGGCTCCAATCAGAAGAACCTTTTTCATCGCCATCCCTCCTCGCGCTGCTTCATAATATCCATGAACTCATCAAAAAGATTGTTGGTTTCATCCGGACCAGGCGCGCCATCAGGGAAGAACTGCACCGAAAAAGCCGGATAGTGACGATGCCGCAACCCTTGAACCGTGCCATCAAGCATATCGACATAGGTAATAAAAAGCTGCGAACGATCGACTGAGTTGCGCCGAATTACATAACCCTCACCTTGAAAGGCAAAAACAATGTGATCGGTGATGATCTCTCGGATTGGATGATTCATGCCATGATGCTCGGTTGCCAAACGCTCAACCTTACACCCATTCGCTAAGGCAAACAGCTCGTGCCCCAGTCCAATGGCAAACATGGGGACCTTAGCCTCAACTTGCCGAATCATTTCCAAGACTGATCGTTTCAATGATTCAGGGTTTCCTGGGCCGCTGGAAAGCACTACGCCATCGGGATCCAATCGCAAAATATCATCAACGCTGGCCGTATATGGCAGCACGGTAACATTGCACTTGCGCCGCGAAAGCTCCCTTAAGATCCCGTTTTTAAGGCCAAAGTCAATCACGACCACGCTGCGGCCAATATCTGGATTGGGAAATGGCTTTGGCGTGGCAACCTGAGCAACCTGCTGATTGGTCAAAACGGTAGCATGCAGCTGATCAAACGCATGATCATCAGGGACTGGGACGATACTGCCCTTCATCGGCTGGCCAACCTTTCGCAGATGCCGCACGATAGCCCGCGTGTCAACGTTGGTAACCCCAGGAATATTCATCTGCTTTAAATACTGATCCAGAGTCGTTCCATGACGCCGTTCCTTTAAGGGCGCCAGATTACGGCAGACGACGCCTTTGATTGAAGGTACGATCGATTCATAGATATTGCGCTGAATTCCATAATTGCCAATATTGGGGTTGGTAAAAACGACAATTTGATTATGGTAGATTTGGTTGGTAATGATTTCTTGATATCCCGTCATACTGGTATTAAAAACCATCTCGCCAAAAGTTACGGCAGGCGAGCCAAATCCCTCACCCTCAAAGATGGAGCCATCCTCAAATATCAAATATCTTGCTGTCATCCAATCTCATCTCACTTTTTAAGCCGCCTCAAAACTATTCATCACGGCGGTCGGTTTTGTCCAAATGTTCAAGCATCTTGGTAAAGTAGTCCGGCAGCGGCGCGGTAAACGTCATCTCTTGACCGCTGCGGGGGTGTCGAAAGCCCAACAGACCAGCATGCAGATACTGTCCCGGTCCAGCCAGGGTTTTGCGTGGCCCATACAGTGGATCGCCAGCCAAGGGATGCCCGATATAGGCCATATGAACGCGAATCTGATGCGTTCGCCCAGTCTCCAGCCGACATTTGACCAGCGTATAGTGCTGATAACGCTTCAGTACCTTAAAATGCGTTACGGCATGCCGGCCATCCAAGACGACTGCCTGTTTCTTGCGATCTTTTTTGGAACGACCCAGTGGCGCATCAATCGTTCCCTGTTCCTCTTTGATCACGCCATGCACCAAGGCAACGTACTCGCGCTGGTTGGTCTTGGACTTCAGCTGCGCGGCCAGACTGCGGTGTGCCAGATCATTTTTGGCCACCATCAACAGGCCCGAGGTATCCTTATCGATGCGGTGGACGATTCCTGGCCGAAACTCACCATTGATCGTCGACAGCGGCGAATGATACAACAGTGCGTTGACCAGCGTATGACCGGGATGCCCAGGCGCGGGATGTACTACCATTCCGGCCGGTTTATTGACGACGATCACATCATCATCCTCATAAACGATATCCAGGGGAATGTTTTCTGGTTCCAGATCAATGGTTTGCGGTTCTTCAGGTATGATGCGCACCATATCGCCCACTTGAAGCTTGTACTTGGTTTTAACGGACTGCCCATTAACGGTGACGTGACCATCCTCAATCCATTTCTGCAGCTGCGAGCGGGAAACATCACTTAGAAAATGGCCCAAAACCTTGTCAATGCGGCCGGTCAGATCAGCATCAATCTTGATTTGGCGTTCTGAGTTCATTTGTGATCATCCTCTTTCAAAACTACGATCAGCATGATAAACACGCCAACCGTTAAACAGGCATCGGCAACGTTAAATACTGGGAAATTGACGTTTTTTAGGGAAAACATATCGACCACGTATCCCTGACTGAGCCGGTCGATAAAATTACCGACTGCACCAGCCATAATCAGCGAAAGTCCTGTCATCATCCAGGCAGAGCGACGATTTTTCCACATCAGATAAGCTACCACGATAATTGCAGTTACCGTTACGACCGCAAAAAACCACTGCCGCCCTTCCAACATGCTCCAAGCTGCCCCGGTATTATGCAGATTATCCAGATCCAGCAGTCCCGGAATGAACGTTCGGCTGCCATTTAACGGGATATTGCTGGTTACCCAGTGCTTGACGATTTGATCGACAATGATCAGACCAACGCTTAAAATCAAAGACCATGGCAGCAGCGATTGTTTTTTCAATTGATTCTTTTCTGTTTTATTCATGTTCATTTTTTACTGCGTTACCCAGCGTAATCTTTAAAGAGTCGATTGAGCGCGCGGAAAATGAAAAGGTCATGACCTCGCCATTAACCGTGATCGTCATGGTATGCTTGGTAAAGCGAGGCTGGCGAATGTCTTTAAGCGGAATAACCAAAAAACGATTCTGCAGCATACGATCAAATACCATTTTGGTCGGTGTTACCAAAACCGTGCGCCGGCCAATCGCCAAAACTGCTAAAATAATAAAAAGCGCTAAAAGCAATGCCGTAATCCAGTTAAAATGAGTAATCTCCAGCCAGACCACGACACCGGCAATGCCAATCAAAAGCATCCAGCACCATTGAATGATTGCCGAGGTTAGATCCGGCTGGTAAAAGTAGCGTTTTTCTTCTTCCAAAATATCACTTCCTAATGTCAATGAGGTAATCAAATGATCAAACTATATACCGATGCTGCCACCAAAGGCAATCCTGGCCCTACCGGACTGGGAATGCTGGTTGTCAAAGACGGCCAGCAGCAGCAGCTCAAAGCTTTTTTGCCGCGGGCTTCCAATCATCAAGGCGAATTTGCCGCGGCGATTGAAGGCTTTGCCTATTTAAAAAAACATTTTTCCAATCAAGAGACCGTGCTGTTTTATACCGACAGCCGCCTGCTGAGCGACGCTGTGGGCAAAGAGCATGCGCGTCATTATGAAGACGAGCTAAACGAGCTGTTGACCAGTATGGACGATTTTAAAACCGTTGTAGTCCAGTGGGTCCCCGAAAAAGAAAATCAAGGCGCCCACCAGCTGGCCAATCAAGCTCTTCACGAACTAATCAATCAGTCTGACCATCAGTAACCAGTATATCAAACTTTTTTACGGTCTGATCAACAATCCGTCAGTCGCAAAAATTTCTTAAATGCCCTCATCTTACTATATGTAAATTAAGCATTCATGCATTATTTTTAGTCAAAAAATCGCCCTGCCTTGCTTCAGACAGGACGATTTTTTTGCGACTATTTGGGTTACTCAATTATAATGTAGGATTTGATCGTCTTACGGTCAGCCATATCACGATAGGCTTCGTTGATCTGATCCAGCGTATAGGTTTTGGTAAACACTTTGCCTGGATTGATCTGCCCATCCAAAACCGCCTTTAAAAGCACGTTTTTATCATAGGTAGTCACACTTGCCGAACCACCAGCCATTGCAATATTGTGGGCAAACAGCGTGAATGGATCGACATTGCTGTGCGGCACGCCGATTCGACTGACGTGAGCGCCATTGTGAACTACTGCCAGACACTGATTGATTGAAGCTTCTGTACCGACACAGTCTAATGCCGCGTCAGCACCACCGCCAAGCAGCTCCTTGACCTTTTTTACTCCTTCATCGCCACGTTCAGCAACATACGCCGTCGCGCCAAATTCCTGGGCCAGTTTTTGCCGATCCTCATGACGACTCATGATAACGACCTGCGAGGCTCCCATCATTTTAGCAGCAATTACGGCACATTGACCAACCGCGCCGTCACCAACGACAACAACACGATCGCCATGCTTAACCTCAGCCGTTCGTGCGGCATGATAGCCAGTTGCCATCACGTCGGCCAACGTCATAAACGACTTCATCATGCCTTCGCTATAGTCTTCTGGCTGACCAGGAATCTTAATCAAAGCCCAGTTGCCATGCTTAAAGCAAATATATTCGGATTGAAAACCTTCACTCCAGTTATCATAAAGGACCCGCTCGTCGCAGGTGCCATCATAGCCGGCCAGACAGGCAGCACAATGTCCACAGCCATGCGTGAATGGAGCAATAACAAAATCACCTGGCTTGACCGTTGTAATCGCACTGCCGACCTCTTCAACAATCCCAAGCGCTTCGTGACCGCTGTTAACTGAGTCGTTGGCTTTTTGATCACCTGCTGAGTAGGCCCATAGATCTGAACCGCAGACACAGGTCCGAATCACGCGAATAATTACGTCATCATCGGCCTGCAAGGTTGGCTTGGCAGCCTCTTTAATCACCATTTTACCGGATTCAGCAAAAATTGCCGTTTTCATCCAAAATTCCTCCTTACGATTTCAGCAACCGGATACATCGACTTAGGTACAGTTTAATCCTTAAAGCGTACTTTAAGTCAACCGTTCAGTCGTTAAAAACAGCACGATCCGAACCATCTGAATTTAATCTTAGGCTATCGATAGCGTCCCGTTACGCTGGATCGTTTTTAATATCAGCTCGGAAATTTTTCAAAATAAAAACCGACCACCACCACGGGCAGTCGATTTTGCTTGATAAATTTAATGATTGAGCCTAAAGTGCCTGCGTAGCAAATGAACGACTCTCCAAAGCCTTCAACAGGGCATTGACCGTATCAAGCGCCGTCAAAAGCGGGATATTGTGCTCAATTGCCGTCTGCCGAATCACAAAGCCATCCGAAGCCTTTTCATAGTCATGTTCCATGGTATTGATAACCAGGTCCACGTCATTGTTCTTTAAGACGTCTAAAATGTTGGCCCGCTTGGTATCCTCTTCATGCAGCTTGCCAACCGTCGTAACGTGCAGGCCGTTTTGCTTCAAGAAGTCTGCCGTGCCATCCGTAGCCAAAATCCGATAGCCGATCTTGGCAAAGCGCTTGGCCAGTGGCAAAATCGTCTCTTTATCACGGTCCTCAATCGTCAATAAAACATTGCCATAGTCCGGCAGATGCATCTTGGCACCTTCAAATGCTTTATAGAGTGCCTTTTCAAACGTGTAGTCGCTGCCCATGACCTCACCGGTAGATTTCATCTCAGGTCCCAAGTAGCTGTCAACGTCATCCAGCTTATTGAAGCTAAAGACTGGCGCCTTAACATGAATGGTCTTTGACTCTGGGTAGAGACCATCCTGATATCCTTGACTGGCCAATGACTCGCCCAAAATCACGCGGGTTGCTACCTGAGCCATTTCGATTCCCGTAATCTTGCTCAAAAACGGTACCGTCCGGCTGGCCCGTGGATTGACTTCCAAGACATAGGCCTCGTGGTTATGAATAATAAATTGAATATTCATGATGCCCACGCACTTCAAAGCTACGCAAAGCTTCTTGGTAGCGGCCACGATCTGCTGCTTAATATCGTCATCAAAGCTTTGTGGCGGATAGACGGCCATTGAGTCGCCAGAGTGCACGCCGGCGCGTTCGATATGCTCCATGATCCCCGGCAAAAGAACCTCTTTGCCGTCACAGATGGCATCAACCTCACATTCACGCCCTTCCAGATAGGCATCGACTAAAATTGGATGATCTTCAGCGGCTGGCGCGTTTTGGCTGAGATATTCGTGCAGTTCTTTTTCATTGTAGACGATCTCCATTGCCTTACCGCCTAAGACGTAGCTTGGCCGTACCAGGACTGGGTAGCCGATCTCCTTGGCCGCTTTTAAGACGCCTACTCCAGTCGTGGCCGTTAACCCAATCGGCTGCTTGAGCTGCAGATCCTTGATGACTTGATCAAAGACTTCTCGGTCCTCGGCCGCATCCAGATCCTTAACCGTGGTCCCCAGAATCTTGACGCCATGCTCAGCCAAGCCCGCTGCCAGATTAATCGCCGTCTGCCCGCCAAATTGAACGATCACTCCCATTGGCTTTTCCAGATCGATCACATTCAGCACGTCTTCCAGTGTCAACGGTTCAAAATAAAGCTTGTCAGAAACCGAAAAGTCAGTTGAAACCGTTTCGGGATTGGAATTCATGACGATCGCCTCATAGCCCAGTCGTTGAATCGCCTTGACACTGTGAACGGTGGCATAGTCAAACTCTACCCCCTGACCAATTCGAATCGGACCTGAGCCGATAACCAAGACGGACGGCCGCTCGCTTTTGATGCTTTCATTTTCATGATCATACGTACTGTAGAAATATGGCGTCTGCGACTCAAATTCAGCCGCGCAGGTATCAACCATCTTATAGACTGGTACGATGCCGTTTTGCCGACGCAGCTGACGGACGCTGTCGGCATCAGTCTGCCAGAGGTCGGCAATCGTTGGATCAGAAAAGCCGTACTGTTTAGCCAGTTTTAACACGGCGGCATCTTTAGGGCTGGCCTTGATCTGATCTTCCAGTTCCACGATATGTTTTAAGATATCCAAAAAGTAAACGGTAATCTTAGTCAGCTCATGCAGGTCTTCTAGGCTGTAGCCACGCCGCAGCGCCTCAGCCAGATAAAAGATTCGATCGTCTTGAACGTGCACCAGCTTATCTTCCAGCTCAGTATCAGATGCTGCCTGTGCCTCTTGTGAAAACAGGTCCTTTTGATCGATTTCCAGGGAGCGAACGGCTTTTTGAACGGCTTCCTCACAGTTACGGCCGATTGCCATGACTTCACCGGTTGCCTTCATCTGACTGCCCAGCCGGCGATCAGCATGCGTGAACTTGTCAAATGGCCAACGCGGAATCTTGCAGACTACATAGTCCAGTGCCGGTTCAAATTCGGCAAACGTCGTCCCAGTAACCGGGTTCTTGATCTCATCTAAGGTCAGCCCCACCGCGATCTTGGCTGCCATCTTGGCGATTGGATAACCCGTTGCCTTGGAAGCCAATGCTGAAGAACGCGAAACCCGCGGATTGACTTCGATCACGTTATATTGATAGCTGTTAGGATCAAGGGCTAATTGAACGTTGCAGCCGCCTTCGATCTTGAGCGCCCGAATCAGTTTGAGCGCGCAGTCACGCAGCATCTGATATTCACGATCAGAAAGCGTCTGACAAGGAGCAAAAACGATTGAGTCGCCCGTATGAATACCGACTGGATCAAAGTTTTCCATACAGCAGACTACCATGGCGTTGTCCGCTGCGTCACGCATCACCTCAAACTCAATCTCCTTATAGCCGGCAATTGATTTTTCGATCAGACACTGAGTTGCTGGCGAAAGATCCAGACCATTAGCAGCAATAGCCTTCAGCTCGTCGTCATTATGACACATGCCGCCGCCAGTACCACCCATTGTAAAGGCCGGCCGCACGATCACCGGATAGCCGATCTCATGAGCAAACTCAAGCGCTTCTACAACCGTGCCCACTGTCTTAGAAGCAGGTACCGGTTCGTTTAAGCGCTGCATCAGCTCTTTGAATTTTTCACGGTCCTCAGCCTCATCAATTGAAGCCAGCTTAGTACCCAGCATCTGGATATTAAGTTCATCTAAGATACCGGTCTTGCCAAGTGCTACGGCCAGGTTTAACCCAATCTGTCCACCCAGCGTCGGCAGAATTGCATCTGGATATTCCTGGCGAATAATTCGTGATACCGATTCGACCGTTAATGGCTCAATATAGACGTGATCGGCAATTTCCGTGTCCGTCATGATCGTGGCGGGATTGGAATTGACCAGCACCGTTTCATAGCCTTCCTCGCGCAGGGCCATGCAGGCTTGAGTTCCTGAATAATCGAATTCCGCGGCCTGACCAATAATAATTGGCCCCGAGCCGATTACCAAAATTTTATGAATATCTGTCCGTTTAGGCATTGGTGCGTGCTTCCTTTCGTTGATCTACCATGCTGATAAAGTCATCAAACAAACCATCGGCATCATGCGGACCCGGCGCGGCATCCGGGTGGAACTGAACCGAAAAGGCCGGATATTGACGATGACGCAAGCCTTCAACCGTCCCATCATTGATCTCGACATGCGTGATCATCAGTTTTTCTTTATCAACTGAAGCGGGATCAACCGCGTAGCCATGATTTTGTGAGGTAAAGACGATCTGACCGGATGCAATGTCTCTGACCGGATGATTAAATCCACGATGGCCAAATTTCATCTTGTAGGTGCTGGCCCCGTTAGCTAAGGCAAAAATCTGATGACCCATGCAGATGCCAAATACTGGCAGGTGTTTCTCAATCTCAGCCACCATTTCAGCTGCGGCCGTCATTTCTTCGGGATTACCGGGACCATTGGAAAGCAAAACGCCATCTGGATGCAGATTCAAGATTTCTTGAGCCGTTGTTGAATATGGCACCACGATCGTATTGCAGTCTCGTTTGGCCAGTTCCCGCAGAATACTGTGCTTGGCGCCAAAATCAACTACTACGATATTGCGCTTGGTACCAGGATTAGGATAGAGCGTCTTGGTTGAGACCTGACTGATGATGCCTTTGGTTGGATTTTGACGCTTTAATTCTTTAACCACGCTGTCAGCATCGGTGATTGAATCGGCAATTCGTCCGCGCAGCGTGCCAAAATGGCGCAGCTTGCGAACCAGCTCACGCGTATCGATTCCCTGCAGGCCCGGAATGTTCATCTTTTCCAAAAAACCGGGCAGTGTATCCTGCATGCGCCAGTTGCTAGGAATCCGCGCCACCTGTCGACAGATGACGCCTTTGATCTGCGGCTGCAGTGATTCAAAATCATCCAGCGTGACACCGTAATTGCCGATCAGCGGGTTGGTAAACACCAGGATCTGATTGGCATACGACTGGTCGGTAATGGCCTCTTGATAGCCGGTCATCCCCGTAGTAAAGACGACTTCGCCAGTGGTCTGCACAGCGGCACCAAAGCCCTCGCCCTCATAGATCGAGCCATCCTCCATAATCAAATAACGTTTCATTGCAATCTCCCTTTTCTAAACAATCTCACTCAATCAGGCCTGTGCTAATTCACCCTGCTTGATCAAAACGACGCTGTCTTGTCCATCAGTCTCGCTGACGTTGACCTTTACTCGTTCCTGCATGGACGTTGGAATGTTTTTGCCGACAAAATCAGGCCGAATCGGCAGCTCACGATGACCACGATCAACCAAAACCGCAACCTGGACGCGCTTGGGCCGCCCTTGATCCATAATTGCATCCATGGCTGCCCGAATCGTCCGGCCGGTAAAGAACACGTCATCGACCAGCACCACGCGCTTATCATTGATGTCAACGCCCAGCCTTAGATTTTCCTTAGCGGTGTCTAGTCGTCGATCGTCGCGATAGTTGGTAACGTCCAGCTCACCAACTGGTACCGCAACGTTTTCCAGTTTCTGCAGCTGATCAGCAATGCGACGCGCCAGATAGACTCCGCGCGTCTTAATACCGATCAGGACCAAATCCTGGGTTCCTTTGTTGCTTTCGACAATTTCGTAGGTGATTCGCGTTAGGGCGCGTTTCATGGCCATCGCATCATAAAATTCTTTCATTTCGCCAAACTCCTTACAAAATTTGTCCAATAAAAAAGCACTGCTCCACGACTCGTGAACCAGTGCTCCAACATATTGTTTAAAAGCGCGACCAAAACGTCGACCAAATTTAAACGATGCTGCCTTGCTAGCCTCACGGGACTAAATTTAAAGGACATATAGATTGTTATTTAATTTAATGGATAGCTATACGTTTGTCAAGCATATTTTCGAAATTTATGTTTATTGTTTCAAAATCAAGCGCTTACATATTAATCAAAGAAATGCTTTTTTTAAGGTTAAAACTACTGGATTTCGGCTATTTTAACGTTTATCACTGCCGATATTCCCTTTTATTTAAATAAATTAAATCATTTTACTTTAATGGTTTAATAATTTTTATTCATTTTTTATACATATTCAGCAATAAAAAAGTCCGATGCGATCTGGCATCAGACTTGCTGACTATTCAGTATAATAAAGCAGGCAACAGGCACCCAAGCCCGTATGCGTTGCAATAATCGGCACTGTTTCGCGAACGACGATCGGCAGCTCTGGACAGATAGCCTGAACCCTTTCTTTAAGCCGCTCAACTTCACTCATACCTTCAACATGCGAGATGCCAACACCCAAAACCTTAGGACCATTGGCCATTTCATCTAAGATCTTATCCCATTCCTTATGGATCGCTTTCATGCCACGACCTTTAGAAGCTACGTGGATCTCGCCATCATAAACCTGCAGCATAACCTTGATGTTCATAAACCGAGACAGCGCACCGGCAAACTTGCTGATTCGACCACCCGCTACCAGATTATCAAGATTATCGATTGCCAGATACAGCTTGCTCTTTTGCAAAACGTCCTTCATCTTGGCAATTGCATCATCAACCGTTCCGCCGTCTGCAATCACCTTGGCGGCTTCAATGATTTGAAAGGCCATGCCGCGGTCGGTTGACTGGCAGTCGTATACCGTTACCTTGGTCTTGGTTAGGTTGGCAGCCTGCTCAGCAGCATGAACCGTGCCACTGATCGATACCATCATCGTCACGCACAGAATCTCGCTGCCATCTGCCCCCGCCTGATCAAAGGCATCAACGAACTTACCAATTGGCGGCTGCGAGGTTTTCGGCAGCGACTTGGCATTTTTCATCATCATTGGGAACTGATCGTTGGTGATCGTTTCGCGTTCAACATAAACCGTCCCGTCAATCATTACTGACAGTGGTACGATCGTAATATCATATTTTTTAATTTCTTCATCGGTAAGGCCAGCTGAAGAGTCAGCCACAATTTTAATCTTTGACATGGAAATTACCCACTTCCTGATCAAGTTTGATATAATGTATCTAGTATCGTAAACTAGATACATTATTTTAAAGACTAAATACATTATAAACTTAGTCTGCCGGGCATGCAAACTGCCTTGATAATTAACTTTAGTATAGCAGAAATAACGGCTGATTTCATTGCCGAGCACTTTTATGAAAGGAGTATTCAGCTTGCAGATGAAAAACTCAACCTCACGTCGCCAAACTCTTTTAATCGAAATCGCCAATGCCATTACTCACGGTGTTGGCGCGGCCCTGGCCATTGCCGGATTGGTGATCTTGATCGTGCGGGCGGTACATACCGGCAGCCCCATGCGCATCGTTACTTTTTCAATCTATGGCGCGGCTTTAGTCCTGTTCTTTTTAGCCTCAACACTGTTTCACTCGCTGATCTTTACTCGTGCTAGACGGGTCTTTCAGATTCTGGACCACGATATGATCTACCTGGTCATTGCCGCCAGCTACACGCCGTACTGTCTGGTGGCCATTAAAGGCTGGCAGGGCTGGACGCTGTTTGGCATTATCTGGGCCATGGCGATTGCCGGCATCATCTATAAAAGCATCTGGTTTCAAAAAAAGAGCAAATGGTCGACGATTTTCTACGTGATCATGGGCTGGATGTGCGTACTGGCATTCTGGCCGCTTTGGCACGCCTTGGGACCAGTTGGCTTTGGCCTGCTGCTGGCGGGCGGCATCACCTATACGCTGGGCGCCCTGCTCTACAGCATGCCAACCCGTTACACGCATCTGATCTGGCATCTTTTCGTCATGGTCGGTACGGCATTCATCTACTTTTCAATCTTGTTTTACGTCTAATCTTTAATCCAATGCTCAAAGCGACAGTCGGGAACGTCCGGCTGATCGCTTTTTATTTTCTCCACATCTGCCAAACGCCATCCCCGATAGTCAATGGCCGGCATTTTGGTATCGCCGCCAAAGCGCCGTTCAACCACCGTCCGATAAAGGTCGCCAGCTAATGGCAGCAGCGTTTGATAGATCTGTGCTCCGCCAATGACAAAACAGCGCTGGCCAACCAAGCGATCCGCCAGCAGCTCCTTTAGCTCCGTAACACTGTGCACCACCGTAATCTTGGCATCGTCCAGTTTTTGATGCGTCAAGACGATATTTTCGCGCTTCGGCAGCGGCCGGCCGATCGACTTGAACGTATTGGCACCCATAATTACCGGATGATTGAGCGTCACGGCTTTAAAATGCTTTAAATCGGCAGGCAGATGCCATGGCATGGTGCCGTTTTTGCCGATATAGCCGTCTGGATCCTGCGCCCAGATAAAGTCCAGCTGATTCATAAAAACACCCCTTAAACGGCAACTGGGGCCTTAATCCCGGCCTCGTGCTCATAGTTTTCCAGCTTAATGTCCTCCATTTCATACTGATCAACTGGTTTTGGATCGGCCGGCAGAATCAGTTTTGGTGCTGGATGCGGCGTCCGTGAAAGCTGTTCTTTGATCTGCTCAATGTGATTGCTGTAGATATGCGCATCTCCTAAAGTATGCACGAACTCGCCCACGCCCAGGCCGCACTCCTTGGCAATCATGTGCGTCAAAAGCGCATAGCTGGCGATGTTGAACGGCACGCCTAAGAAAATATCGGCACTGCGCTGATACAGCTGACAGCTCAGCTTGCCATCATTGACGTAGAATTGAAACATCGTGTGGCAAGGTGGCAGTGCCATGCTGTCCACGTCTTCTGGATTCCAGGCCGAAACGATCATCCGGCGTGAATCCGGCGTGGTCTTGATCTGTTCGATGACTTTGGCAATCTGATCAATGTAGTGGCCATCGCTGGTTTTCCAGTGCCGCCATTGTGAGCCATAAACCAGCCCCAGATCGCCATATTTTTGCGCAAACTCATCATCATTCAAGATACGATCGCAAAAGGCCTTTTTTTCTTCGAGATAGACCTTTTTAAATTCGGGATCCTTAAGCCAGCGGTGACCAAAGTCCGTCATGTCTGGGCCTTGGTACTCCGGACTTTCCACCCATTTTTTAAAGGCCCATTCATCCCAGATGTGGTTCTTGTGCTGCAGCAGGAAGCGAATGTTGGTATCGCCGCGCAAAAACCACAGCAGCTCGCTTTTGATCAGACCAAACGGAACAAATTTGGTGGTTAGAATCGGAAAACCGGCATTGAGATCAAAATGCATCTGATAGCCGAAAACCGAGCGCGTTCCCGTCCCCGTCCGATCGCTCTTTTCGTGCCCATGCTCTAATACGTAGCGGGCCAGATCCAGATACTGCTGTTCATTGTCATTGATTGCCATGTCTAATCTTCCTTTCGCTGTTCAAATAAGTTCCATTCTAACATATCGTCGGCTGACTGGCTCTTGATTAGAACCGCCTATTCGTCCACAAACTCGCTGAGATATTCCCAGCGTGCGGTTTTTTCTGCCAAGGCTTTTTGAACCCCATCCAGTTCTTTTTGCAGTTCCGCCAGTTTGGCGTAATTATCGCCATTAGCTGCCATTTCTTCTTCAATCTGCTTTTGGCGTGTGTCCAGCTGATCGATTTCTTCGTCAATATGATCCCATTCCAGTTTTTCGGCATAGGTCAGCTTGGTCTTTACCTTGGCAGTGTTGGCCGTTTTAGCAGGGGCGGCCGTTTTCTTGGCGGCTGCCTTGGCCGCGGATTTAGCTGCCTGAGCCGCCTGTGCATCAGCTTGGGCCTTTTTGAGATATTCAGTGTAGTAGCCGCGGTAGCGCTCAATCTTGCCTTGACCACGGAAGATCAGCAGATTATCAGCCACCTTGTCCAAAAAGTAGCGGTCATGCGAAACCGTAATGACCGTTCCAGCGAAATCGTCCAAATAGTCTTCCAATACCGTCAACGTGCCAATGTCCAAATCGTTGGTCGGCTCATCCAAAAGCAGGACGTTTGGCTGCTGCATCAAGATCTTTAACAGATACAGCCGCCGCTTTTCACCACCAGAAAGCTTCCGAATCAGCGTTCCATGCATAAATCGCGGAAACAAGAAACGCTCCAGCAGCTGCGTAACGTTGACCCGATTGCCGTTTTTATCGACCACGTTGTCAGCTACTTCAGTCAGATAGCTGATCATACGCTTGTCTTCATCAATGCCTTCCGTCTGCTGCGTATAGTATCCCAGCTTAACGGTCTCGCCAATCTTCAAAACGCCTGAATCAAGCTTGGTGCGGCCAGCAATCACATTTAAAAGCGAGGTCTTGCCGGCACCGTTTTCGCCGGTAATGCCGATTCGATCGCCGGCCTGCACCAGCCAGTTGAAGTCGTCTAAAATCTCATGATCGCCATACTTAAGATTGGCATGCTGCATTTCAATGACGTCTTTGCCCAGTCGCTGCGAGCCCAGTTCAATCGAGATGTCCTCATCAACTTTAAGCTTGCCCAGGTTGTCCTTGAGTTCATTAAAACGATTGATCCGGCCCTTTTGCTTGGTTGAGCGCGCCTTGGCTCCATGCCGCATCCAGGCCAGCTCTTTTTTGTAAAGGGCCTGCCGCTTGCGCTCGCCTTCCTGTGCCAGTTCAACTCGAGTCGCTTTTTGGGCTACGAAGTCCTGATAGTTGCCGTCATAATGATAAAGCTTGCCAAACGACAGCTCCCAGATATGATTGGCAACCCGATCCAAAAAGTAGCGGTCATGCGTAACGACCAGCACGGCCCCACGATAACTGGCCAGATAGTCCTGCAGCCACATGATCGAGTCGATGTCCAAATGGTTGGTTGGCTCGTCTAGCATCAGCAGATCGGGTTCTTGAATCAAAACCTGGGCCAGGCCAACCCGCTTGCGCTGACCACCGGAAAGCTCCTTGATTTTTTGGTTGGCGTCATTGATTTTCAGCTGCGTTAAAATCGTCTTGACGCGGCTGTCGGCTTCCCAGGCGTCCTCTTGATCCATAGCAGCCTGCATCTTGATAAATCGATCGCTTAATCTGGAATCTTCAGGATGCGCGCTGTAATCCAGCAGCGCTTTTTCATATTGCCGAATCGTTTGAAAGACTGGCTGCCCGCCAGCAAACACGGCATCCATGATCGTTTTTTCTTCATCCAGGTCCGGCTGCTGTTTCAAAAAGCCAATCGAATAGTCGCTGGGTTTGATGATCTCGCCGGCCTCAGGACTAACCGCACCACCGATAACGTTTAAAAGCGAGGTCTTACCGCTGCCGTTGGTGCCGATCAAGCCAATGCGGTCCTGTTCGTTGATAATGAACGAAACGTCTTTAAACAGTGTCTTTTCACCATACGTACTGGTTAAATTTTCAGCTCTTAATGTTTTCATTGCCATCCTCTTTTGCTAATTGTGCCGCTGCCGCTAATAACGCGTTTTGATCGTTGGGCAGCTTCCGATCCAAGACCTGCTGCTGAAGCTGATGCAGAATCCAGCCCATCTTCGGCCCCGGTTTGACGTGCGCCAGCTTAATCAATTGGCCGCCATTGACTGCCAGTTCCTTGGCGCTTTTGATCGGCAGTGCCTGGTAGCGATCACGCAGGTCAAGTTCTTCTTGCGACTGACCAAATAATGCCGCGACTCGATTGGCACTGATCAAAAGCTTTTCTCCAGTAGCAAACAGAATTGCTGGCGTCAGCTGATCATTTAAAATCGCATCGGCTGCCAAAACGATTTTCTGCACGGCGCCGATCAAATCATTGGAAGTCTTCCAAGCTTTTAAAAAGGCATTGCGCTGGGCATGATCCAACTGCATGACCAGCATCAGCACTGCCCAAGCCTCAGCTTCTGTTTTCAGCTGCCATGGCTTTAGGTCCAACAGCTGATCAAGGGCCGTCTTTTGATCCGCCAGTTTCGGACAATATCGGTAAAGATCAGTCTCAATCAGATCCGTCAATCCGGCTACGGGGTTCTGTCCTAACAGCAGTTTTTCAAATTCAACCCGAATTCGTTCCACGGCAATCTTTTCCAGCAGCGGCGCGTTGTCTTTGATGCCCTGTTTGGTTGGTTCGTCAATCTTAAAGTTCAGCTTGCTGGCAAAACGAACGGCCCGCATCATCCGCAGCGCGTCTTCATGAAAACGTTCAGCCGGTTCACCTACCGCCTTGATCAAGTGCCGCTTTAAGTCGCCCAGCCCATCAAACAAATCGATGACCTCGCCGTTTTCCTTCAGCGCCAAGGCATTGATCGTAAAGTCGCGCCGCTTTAAGTCTTCTGCCAGTGAGCGGACAAATGTTACCGAATCTGGACGGCGAAAGTCCTGGTAGCCAGATTCAGTTCGAAAAGTGGTCGTTTCGTAGCCAATACCATGATCTAAAATCATGACCGTCCCATGCTCAATGCCAGTATCAACCGTACGATTAAAGATCTGCTTGATTTCGGCCGGATAGGCGCTGGTGGCAATGTCGATGTCATGAATCGGATCGCCCAAAATCGTATCGCGCACGCAGCCGCCGACAAAATAGGCCTCATAGCCAGCCTGTTCAATTCGCTGCAGAATCGGCCGTGCTGGTTCAAAGACGGCCGGCAGTTTTTCGATTTTCACGGATATCATTTCCTTGTTTCGTGGATTTGGTTTTTATAACCAGTCTTAACTATTTTAGCAAACTTTCCAGGACTCGAAAACGCGATCTGCAATTTAGCAAACTTTATAATTCTAACTCAGTGATCATCATAAAAGGACACTGATTGGGCTTTATCAACTAAAAAAAGCACCAGCGCTCGAATTAGTTGACGAAGACATCAGCAATTTGGTTATGCTTGCTTTTGGTTGCTTTTCGCGTTATTGTTAAGGTAAATCATTACTACGGAAAAATAAATCAGAAAGGAGCTTTTTTATGGACCAATATCCTTACCAGACCGCCTTTCATCGGGAGCTTAAAACCATTGGTCGCGCGCAGATGACCATTGATGCCTATGATGCCACGCTGCGCCAATTATTTAACTATCTTGAAGATCAGCGTCCGATCTATGCTCATGATCCCAGTGCCAACAACGTAACGGAAACCGACGTCCGGGCCTACCTAAACTGGCTGCGTGACGAGCAGGACATTACTCTGGCAACTTTTAACAAGGTGCTTTCTCAGCTCAGCCGCTATTTCCGCTTTTTGTTTACGCATCAGCTGATCGACAACTATCCTACGCTGACGATTCATGGCAAGGCAACTAAGCCTAATCAGCATCTTTCCACTAAATGGCTGCTCAAGCTGGATGATATTCTCGCTGATGATCATCTTCAGCTCTATACCCGTGCCGTTTTGTTCTTGAGCAGCCGCGGCTATACAGTTGCTGAGTTCCTGCAGCCAGGATTTGGCGACGTATGGCGCAGCCTGCAACCCAAAAACAACGTTGAACAGAATTTCATGAAGACCTTTACTGCCTATATCGCACCGATCCAGCAGCTGCAGAACTGCCAGGATATCTTTTTAAAGCAGCGGCTGAATCGCGAGCATCCTTGGATCAGCAATGCCGGTTTGTTTAAATACCTCAAAGCCGATGAGGACTACCTGGGCTTTAAGTTGGCTCCCAAGTATCTGCATCAAAGCTATATTCTTTATGAGATTGCTCAGCATCGCGATGCCACGCCCCAAGAGCTGCAGACTCGACTCAGATTAAATCCACAGTCCCTGCTCTATTATCAGCGTCTCTTGCTGCAGCTAAAATAAAAAGGTTCCGCATGATACGGAACCTTTTTTATTTAGAACATTTCTTGATCCAGGCGTTCCTGCATTTCAGTATCAGTGGGATTAAGCCGTACGTAATGCTCCATTTCATCGATCATCAAGTCACGCTGCCCAGTTTCTTGGTAAAAGCTGATCAGACTCTTTAAAAAATCAACGTTTTCATTATAGCTTGGCATCGCTGCCTGATAGAACCGCTCGGCCAGGTCGTATTTTTCCAATGCCTGATAGGAGACTGCCAGATTCCAATCCAGCTGGGGATCGACTTCATCTGCCTTGACCAATGGGGCCAGCAGCTTGACATTAACCTGGTGCTCGCCCAGCTTGATCAGCAGATTGCTGTATTCCAAAGTAATCGTCAAATTGTCCGGATCCAGCTCATGAGCCTGTTGCAGATATTTTTGCATCAGTTTAAAATCGCCAACGTGGCTGGCCATTCTTGCCGCCAATGCAAAAAGATTCTCATTGTACTGATCAACGCCCAGACCTTCTTGAACGGCTTTCAGACCGGCCTCATACTGCTGCGTCTGCTCATAGGCTCGCGCCAAGGCAGGATAAGCCGAGGCGTACTGGTCATCGTCTTTGATCAGATCAGTCAGCGTTTCAATGGCATCCTTGAATTCACCCAATTCCAGCTGCGTCAGTCCGGTTTGAAAACGAACGTCGCTGGTCTGATATGCTGGTGCAACCTGCTTGAGATAGCCCAATGCCTGCTCATAATGACCGCTTTGTGCGTAGGCCATTCCTAAGCGCGCCGCGATATCAACCTTGGCAAACTCTACGGCACCGGTTTGAATCAGCGCAAAATAAAACGGCACTGCTTTGTCAAATTGACCCACCAGATAGTAGAACTCACCCATGGCAAACAAAACGGCCGGCTCTTCTGGGGCTGCTTGATAGGCTTGTTTGAGCTTGGCTTCCGTTACCTCAAACTGTCCCTCGGTTTGGTAAAGGTCTGCCGCCACCAGCAGTGCCTGGACATAAGCTGGCGAATCAGGCGCAATCTGCGTCAGATAGGCCAATGCCTCATCGTTATGACCATTATCGATCGCAATCTCAGCCAGCGCGGTTCGCAGCTCATCTTCATCCGGATAGCGCTCCAGCAGCTTCAGATAGGCGCGGCGAGCTTGCGGCATCAGGCCCAGCGCGTATAGCTGTTCCGCCAGATTGAACAGAATCTCATCATCGTCTTTGCGCAGCGCCCAGGCAAATTCTTTTTGGGCTTCTTCCATGTTGCCATCTTCAATTGCCTGCAGACATTTTTCGGAAAAGGTCACGCTATTTCCCCCTTAATTTAATCATGCTTTTTTAGTTTAACATAAAACAGCGTCAGCACTCATGATAAAGTCCTATCAGTCAGAGATATCAAATTTAAGTACTTTATCAAATCCAAATGGTGGTCATTTTAAATCCATGATAAGAAAAGCGACGACCGTTAAAAACGATCGTCGCTTCATTTTTTTATCGTCGTTAATTACTTAACGGCGTCCTTCAAAGCTTTGCCCGGCTTGAATGCTGGAACCTTGCTTGCAGGGATTTCAATTTCTTGTCCAGTTTGTGGGTTGCGACCTTTACGTGCGGCGCGTTGCCGTACTTCAAAGTTACCAAAACCGATTAATTGAACCTTTTCACCCTTGGCCAGAGATGCTTGGATGGAACTGAAGACAGCGTCTACAGCAGCCGTAGCATCCTTCTTCGTCAGACCAGTTGCCGTAGCAACGTCGCTAACCAGTTGTGCTTTGTTTGCCATGTGTTTCACCTCCCACCATTGACGATGGAAATTTCCTCGTCATAGGATCAGTTAATTTTGAGTGGTCCAAAATTAACGAAACAATAACGTGCTCACGCATCATTTCAAAAACTAGATTAGCATAGTGAAACCGCGCTGACAAGCGGTTTAACGGACTTTTTAAATGAAATTTCAATTAAACGCCGATTTGCGAACGTTATCATTAAAATTTAGCTGATTTAGCCGTTTCCAATCGCCAAAAGCTGATAAAAGCCAGCATCATCTAAGATTAGTCCGGTTTGGTTTTGGGGATAAAAACCGCTGTCGATCCTATGGCACAGCCTACTTTCGCTTCCGTTTTATCAGATGAATCGGCGTACCTGAAAAATCAAACGCCTGCCGAATCTGATTTTCTAAATAACGGGCATAAGAGAAGTGCATCAGGTCGGGATCGTTTACAAAAATAACGAACGTTGGCGGCTCAATTGCCACCTGAGTTGCATAATAGACGCGCAGACGGCGACCATTCGTGCTTGGCGTTGGATTAGCCGCAATCGCATCCATAATGACGTCGTTGAGCACGGATGATTGAATCCGGCGACGACAGTGATCATAGACCTCTTCAATCATCTTTGGCAGCTTGATCAGCCGCTGGCGGGTTTTAGCCGAAACAAAGATAATCGGTGCGTAGCTGAGATACTGGAACTCTTGGCGAATCAGATTGGTAAAGTCAGTCATCGTGCGTTGGTCGCGATCTGGAATCGTATCCCATTTGTTGACTACAATAATGATCCCCTTACCAGCCTCATGCGCGTAGCCGGCAATATGCTTGTCCAGCTCGCGAATGCCCTCTTCGGCGTTTAAAACGACCAATACCACGTCACTGCCATCAATCGCCCGCATCGAGCGCATCAGAGCATAGCGTTCGGTATTTTCATAAAGCTTGCCTTTTTTCTTGATCCCAGCCGTGTCAACCATCGTAAACTCACGACCATCAGCCTTGAAATGAGTGTCAATCGCATCACGCGTCGTCCCGGCAATGTTGGATACGATTACCCGGTCTTCACCCAGCATGGCATTGACGATTGAGGACTTGCCAACGTTGGGCCGGCCAATCAAGCTGAAATGAATCGTGTCATCTTCTTCATTAGCGGCATTTTCGGGGAAGTTTTTGATGACGGCGTCCAAAAGATCCCCGACCCCGACGCCATGGACGCTGGAAACAGGATATGGTTCGCCCAGACCCAGTGAGTAGAAGTCATAGACATCCGAGCGTCGTTCTGGATTATCAACCTTATTGACCGCCAAAACGACTGGCTTATCGGAACGATACAGAATCTGCGCAACCTGCTCATCGGCATCAGTAACCCCACTGCGCACGTCGACGACCATTACGATTACGTCGGCTTCATCAATGGCTACTTCAGCCTGTTCACGAATCTGGGTTGACAGTGGCTGATCAGACATTTCAATCCCACCAGTATCAATCAAGCTAAAATGCTTGCCCAGCCATTCGCCGTGGGCATAGATGCGGTCACGCGTAACGCCTGGCGTATCTTCAACGATTGAGATTCGTTCGCCGGCAACCCGGTTGAACAGCGTGGACTTGCCAACATTGGGGCGTCCAACGATGGCAACGATTGGATTTGCCATAAAGCGGCACCTTCTTTCTAATTAGATTTAATCTGTTCTTAAATAAAACTTTCCGACTTGCGCCTAAAAAGTCTTGATGAAAAAACAAAGCTGGGAAAAATCCCAGCTTTGCTCTTAACGCAATGTTAAATTACTTGCGAGCGTTCTTCAGTTCGTCACCGATCAGATCGCCCAGCGTAAAGCCGTTTTCTTCTTCTGGCATGTTGGCCTTGTAGTCGTTGTTACGACGACGAGGACGACGGTTGCCGCCACGGTGGCCTTCGTTGTTGTCAGAACCAGCTGGCTTTTCTTCCAATGCCTTGATGGACAAGCCCAGACGTTGGTGTTCAGGGTCAACGTTCAGAACCTTAACCTTGACTTCTTCACCTGGCTTCAGAACATCAGCTGGCGTAGCGATGTGCTTGTGGGAGATTTGGGAAATGTGTACCAAACCTTCAACGCCAGGGAATACTTCAACAAAAGCACCAAAGCTGGTCAGGCGCTTAACAGTACCATTCAAGACAGCACCAACTGGAGCCTTGTCTTGAATGTCATCCCATGGTCCAGGCAGCGTTTGCTTGATGGACAGAGAAATCCGTTCGCGTTCTGGGTCAACGCTCAGAACCTTAACCTTAACGTCTTGGCCAACTTCCAGTACGTCAGATGGCTTGTCAACGTGGTCGTAGGAAATTTCGGAAACGTGAACCAGACCGTCTACGCCGCCAAGGTCGATGAAGGCACCAAAGTTGGTCATCCGAGCTACCTTACCTTCGACAACGTCGCCAGGTTGCAGTTCAGAGAAGACCTTCTTAGCAGCTTCTTCGTGTTGAGCTTGAACGATTTCCTTGTGAGAAAGGATCAGGCGGTTGTCGCTTGGTTCAATTTCAACAATCTTGAATTCAAGTTCTTGACCCTTGAATTGGTTCAAGTCTTCAACGTAGTGGTCAGTAATCATTGAGGCAGGTACGAAACCACGAACGCCAGCATCTACAACCAGACCACCCTTAACAGCTTGGGTAACCTTAGCCGTGATCGTTTCACCAGCTTCGAATTTCTTTTCCAGATCGTCCCATACCTTCATGGCTTCCAAGCGCCGGTGTGAAAGCAGGTAGCTGCCGTTTTCCTTGTCGCTGCCAATCTTGGAGATGACAACCAGGTCCAGTTCGTCGCCGACCTTCACAACCGTGTTGATGTCTTCAACGGGCTTGGAAGACAGTTGGTTAGCCGGGACAACCCCTTCAACACCTGAGTCTTCAATACCAACGATCGCTTGACGATCATCAATTTGCAGTACCTTGCCCTTAACAACATCGCCAACCTTAACTTCTTTGATGCTGTCGAGCGCTTCTAACATCGCGTCTTTGTTTTCGTTTTCAGCCATTAAAAAAAATCCTCCTTGCAACAATCAACTCTAGCCACTATTTTACTAGAGTTGAACCAAGTTTACCAGTGTTTAGAATTAATTGTCCTGGTTTTTTTTAATCAGTGCGCTGATTTCATCAACTACCTGATCAATTGTTAAGCTCGTCGTATCAATTAAAATCGCATCTTTAGCCTGGGTCAGCGGCGAGACCTTGCGCGTAGAATCTTTTTGATCACGCAGTTTGATGGCTGCTTCCAGCTCGTCCAGTGATTGCGTTGCCAGACCTTTTTGCAGATTTTCCTCATAGCGGCGCCGGGCTCGCTCATGAGCACTGGCAACCAAAAACACCTTAACCTGAGCGTCTGGCAAAACCGTCGTGCCAATATCGCGACCATCCATCACGATCCCGCCAGCCTGAGCAATCTGTCGCTGCTGTTCAACCATTTGAGCGCGGACTTCTGGAATGGCGGCAACTGCTGAAACGTTGGCCGCGATCTTTTCTGTGCGAATATCTTTAGTGACCTCATGACCATCAACGAAAACACGCTGATCTGGCTGACCGGGCTCAAACGTGATCTTGATTCGGCGAGCCAGATCGATTACTCGCTTGGTATCGCTGACATCAATTCCATTTTCCAATGCTGCCCACGTTACCGAACGATACATGGCGCCGGTATCGCAGTAGACGTAGCCAAACTGCTTGGCAATAATTTTTGCGACCGTGCTTTTTCCTGATGAGGCTGGACCATCAATGGCCACTTGCAATCCTTTTTCCATAAGTTTTCAAATTCTCCCCTTATTTGACCCGCAGTCGCTGACCTGGGTACAGCGGCGTATTGGGTGATATGTTGTTAAGGCTGGCCAGCTCCGCAACTGTCAGCCCATTATTGGTTGCCACGCGATAGATGCCCTGCCCTGAGCCAACCGTCGTATACTTTGCCCTACTCTCACTGGTTGATGAGGTACTGGCAGCCGCACTTGAAGATGAGCTGCTCTGGGCACTGGTAATACTGGTTGAATCCGCTTGACTGCTGCTTTTGGCTTTAGCCGTCTTGGTTTTGGCAGTCTCAGCAGCGCTTGACTTGGACTTGGTTTTAGACTTCGCGTGGCTGGATGCTTTTTTTGCCTTGCTCGATACAGACTGAGCAACCTTTTCCGTCTGCTGCGGATGATTGAATGACTGCTCATGATGAACCCAATAAATAATTGGGGTTGCTGCTAAAATCACGATCAAGACGATCAGTATCGTCGTGATGCGTGAATTATGCGAGCTTTGTTTGCGATGGGCCGTTCGCGACAGGTGACCGGAATCATCAAGGTCTTGATTGTCTTCAAAGGTCTTGTCCCAAAGTTTGCCGGCCTCTTGGCGATGGTCTTCACGTCGTTCACTCATTAACGAACGCTCCTTTATATTTCAGTGATTGAATCGATTGTAGCGCAAAAAAGCCATGCCTGTCTAGCCAGTTTTCGATTCCTTGGCAAACAGAAACTGCAGCCGCTTTTGCCAATCCAGCTGATCGTTGACGACCGGATCCACCGCGGCCGGCAGCTTAAGATCACTCAATCGCCAGTCGTTTTGATGACAGTCGCAGCAGTTGGGACAATCAACCGGCAATTCACCAAAATAACGCATGATATTGGCACGACGGCACTTTTTTTCACTAACGTAGCTCAGCATGGCTGCCAGCTGCTGATTGACCAGGCGGCCTCTTTTTTTGAGCATCGCGGTTAATCGTGCATAGTTCCAGCCATGGCTAAGATAAAACTCAATCAATTCGGCTTGCGGCCCCAGCGCATTTCCCGACAGCTTTTTTTGCTGGACTTTTTCCACGACTGCTTGACTTGGCAGTTCAATCTGACTGAGCTGTCTTTGAATCTGCTCATCACCTGGTGAATACATCAACAGCGCGAGGGCTGGTTTTTGATTGCGACCCGCCCGTCCGATCTCTTGTACGTAGCTTTCCAGACTGCCAGGCAGATGATAGTGAATCACATAGCGAATATCGTCTTTATCAATGCCCATGCCAAAAGCACTGGTAGCACAAACGACCTGCAATTGTCCCTGCATGAACTGCTGCTGAATGCGAAAGCGATCAATTGCCGAGATTCCAGCGTGATATGCCGCAACCTCAAGTCCAGTCATTTCACCCAGCCAGTCTGCCAGCTCATTGGCCAGCTTGCGGCTGGAAAAATATATAATCCCGCCGCCACCCAGCTCATGCAGCCATTTAGCCAGCCGCTGCCGCTTTTGCTGATCATTTTCAACCTGATCGACTGCCAAAAAGATATTGGGACGGTTGACTGAGCGAATCACCCGCCTGACGTTTTTTTCATCAAGCCCCATTTTTTGGAGAATATCATTTTGAACCCGCGGCGTGGCAGTTGCTGTCAATAACAGGATCGGCGGCCGCCTCAAATCATTTTTGACTTCTTTTAGCAGCAGATACTCGGGACGAAAATCAGGACCCCACTGCGAGATGCAATGTGCTTCATCAATTACCAACAGACTGATCCGACACTTTCTTAATGCATGCTTGATTGAAGGCTGAGCCAGGATTTCCGGCGAGGCGAAGATAAAGCGATAGGCCGCCAGCCGGTTTATGACCTGCTGACGCGAGCGACCCGTTAAAGTAGCGTTCAGCATTACGACTTGGCGCTCACCATGCTGACGCAGGCGGTCGACTTGATCCTGCATTAAAGAAATCAGTGGCGAAACGATCAAGACGCTGCCCGGCATCAGATAGGCTGGCAGCTGATACAGCAGCGTCTTGCCGGCCCCCGTTGGCAGAACCGCCAAGACGTCATTTTGATTCAAGACGGCTTGAATCGTTTCCTTTTGGCCTGGCCGAAATTCATCAAAGCCAAACTGCTGCTTCAGCGTTTGATACAGCCGCTGCTCATCCATTGTGCTCACCTCCCTTAATAATCTGAAAGAGCCGATACTCAAAGAAGCTCTGTTCATTTTGCAATTTGTCGGCTGGTGATTGCGGCTCGAGGATCGGCGGCAGAAATTCCCAGGTAGCTGGTTTGCCATGATACTGCGCGGTCAGCCGGTCAATTTGTGCTGGAGTCAGCAGGCGGTCAAGCGGCAGCGCCTCTGGCATAAAGATTGCTGCTTCCAGAATATGTTCACGAATGGTCCCCAGCTTCAAACGCCTTCTTTGACTGATCTGTTCAAGCGAAAGCCCCTGTTCAAACATTCTTAGAGTAATCGTGGCACTATGATTGAGCGGCGTATCATGCAGATGATCGTACAGCAGACTTCTTAACAAACCTGCTGGCTGACTGACTGCCAGATAGCCGATTCCCAGCCATACATCCCGCTCCATGATCATGACTTCATCGACTGAGATTTTTAAAGCCTGTGCTGCCTGATCAATCGTCCAGCCGGTCGTTTGATAGCCAGGCAAAGAAAACACCAGCAGCTTAGCCAGTCTTTCATCCATTTTAGCCAGCGCAGCGGCGGCCTGCTGCAGTTCTGACGCCCAGTCGTCAACGATCCGATTTCGATTTCCATAAAACCATTGACGGACAAAATATAACTCAGCCGGGGCCAGATTCAAGGGAACGTAATGCCTTTGTCGGTGGGCATACTGACTGACCGCCTGTGTTGCCAGCAAGACGCGTGGCGCCAGCTGATCAGGCCGCGCCAGCCAAGACCAGTTTCCAAACCGCGGCTGATAATGCGTTTTTAAAAATTTTTCTTTTTCAGCAATGCCGCTGGGAGTAAGCCATGCCGTCTGATCATTCATTTTGATCAGGCCAGCCTGTCGCATTTGAACGAGCCATTGCTCAAATTCGTTGACCGTGAGTCTTGGATTGGACCCCAGCCACTTTAAGACGCCATATTCGCGAGCCCAAAACAAAGTTGCAACGGTGCGCTTGTTTTTGACGGTATTGCGCAAAACCGCCGTTCTCCTGGGCTGATCGGTCAACATCTCAATAAAATAGCTCTTCAATTTTTCACCCCCTTGAAATACTATATGTAAATTATACGAAATTTCACCAAAATAAAAAACGACTGCCGCTGATCGATCCACGCAAGCCAATTGCAATCAGTTCGCGGATCATCATTAACAGTCGTTTTATTGATCAATCTTACATTTAATGCTTAGCCAGCCAATTGGCAAGCCGCATTGCCAACAGCGAGGAGACCCCGCCAACTAACAGGCCCTTGATAATATTGAACGGAACGACCCCGATTGCCACCAAGGAAGCAATCGGCATCGTTGGCTTCCAGCCCCAGATTTTCATGTAAAGCGGCGTCAAGACCCACAAGTTCAAAAGCGACATGATCACCGTCAAAGTCAGCATTCCCGCGCCGGTTCCCAATAAATAGCGCTGTGCCGGCTTAAGCGACGTTCTCTTGGCCGCCCATGCAAATGGCAGCAGCAGCGCCAAAGATGAAATAAAGTCGCTGCCCACGCCCAAAAGCTCGCCAATTGAAAAGCCATAGACCAAGGCATGGATCAGGCACTTAACGGCTGCAATAATGATGCCGCTGACCGGTCCATAGATCAGCGTTCCCAATAATACCGGCACGTCAGAAAAGTCCAGCTTTAGGTATGCGGCAACTGGAATAATTGGAAACTCCAGCATCATCAAAACAAATGCCAATGCACTCAAGCAGGCAATCCCAGCCAGGCGTTGAATACGAATGCTAGAAACTGTCATGATTAAAACCTCCTAATAAATGAAGGTCATCTCCGGGGCTGATCGCCCAACAAAAAAAGCCGCAGATGAAAACGGTTCATCTGCGGCAAACATTGCTTTCGTTTGAGCGAAAATCTTCTATATACCAGACTATACTGTCGGCACCTGGAATTGCGCCAGGTTCCACCGATAACGAAGGACGTCATCGGGTTGCGGGCTTTTACCGCCGGTCGGGAATCGCACCCTGCCTTGAAGATAAACCTATGATTAAATTAATTTCATGAACGACTAAACTATAGCATAATCATTCCGCGTCTTCAATCAAAAGTTTACAGTTTTTTTAAGGCATTGATCTCATCCATCTTTAGCTCACGCCACTGACCGCCAGGCAGCCCCTTAAGATTTAGAATGCCATCGCTTTCTCGCGTAAGTTTTTCAACTGGATGACCAACTGCCTTGAACATCTTTTTGACTTGATGATAACGACCTTCATGAATCGTCAGGCGCACGATTGAGACGCGATGCTGCTTGTCAACGCTCAAAAGCTTGGGCTTGGCTTCCTTGGTCTTTTTACCGTCAATCACAACGCCATGACGCAGCTGTTCCAGATCGTGGTTGGAAATCAAGCCCTTGACCTTGGCAACGTACGTTTTCTCAATCTCGAAGCTGGGATGCATCAGCTTGTTTGCCAAGGCACCATCATTGGTTAAAAGCAAAACACCGGTCGTATCATAGTCCAAGCGGCCAACCGGATAGATGCGTGCAGTTACGCCGCCTTCTTTTAAGATATCGACCACCGTCTTGCGGCCGTGCTCATCATGGGCCGACGTGATTACGCCGCGGGGCTTGTTAAGCAGATAATATTCCGGCTGCTCGCGCTCCAACGGTACCCCATCAACCGTTACCTGATCACTGGAGCTGACCTTAGTGCCCAGTTCGGTGACCAGCTTGCCGTTGACCTTGACGTGACCTTCGACGATCAGTTTTTCCGAAGCCCGCCGACTGGCTACCCCAGCTTCAGCCATTGCTTTTTGGAGTCTTTCCATCTTCATTTTCTAACGATTCCTTTCTCATTTGTCTTGACTGCAGAGCTCTTAAAAAGATATCGCCATCCAGATCTTCTGGCTGTAGATTCTTATCAAGTTCTGGCAGCTCGTCTAAAGTCGTCAGCCCAAAGTAGTCCAAAAAGGCCGGCGTCGTAACGTATAAAAACGGTCGTCCCGGAACTGCCAGCCGACCATGCGTCTCAACCAAGCCGCGAGCCGTAAGTTTCTGCAGCGAGCCAGAGCTCTGCACGCCACGGATCTCGTCAATCTCAAGCCGCGTCAATGGCTGCTTATAGGCAACAATGGCCAGGACCTCTAACAGCGTCTGCGTCAATGGCGTCGTCAGCGGTTCCTCAAAATAATGCTGCATGACGTCTGCAAGCTGGGCCTTGGTTGCCAAACGATAAACCGAGTCGCTGTCCAAAAGCGTCAAGGCACAGTTTTCGTCTTGTTGATATTTTTCTTTGAGCTGAGCGATCATTTCCAAAATCGCGGGTTTTAGATATCCCGTTACCTTGGCCAGATCGCCCAGTGAGATTCCTTCATCGCCACTGATAAACAGCAGCCCTTCAATTTCAGCTAATGGATTCAAGCTTAATCTTCCTCACTTAGTTTTCCTGGCGTCAGAATCAATGGAGCAAAACGCGCTGCCTGATGCAAGACGATGCGACGATGCTTGGCCAGTTCCAAGACTGCCAGAAAAGTCGTTACCAGATTATCACGCGTCTTTAAGTCGGCAAACAGCTCTTCAAAAGCAACTGCCCCCTGGCTGACACGCTGCATGACAAAGCGAATTCGTTGCTCAACGGTGGTTTTTTCCGGTGCAACGGTAGCCGTCTCTGGTTCAAGCGACTGATGTTTTTTTAGAACCTGCTCAAAGGCTTCCTTAAGCTGTTCAATCGTCGTTCCTGGCGCCGTGTGCGGATGGATGAATTCTGACGGGACCGCCATTGCCGTGCGCGTAAACTCTTTTTGACGAAAGGCCTCTTTATCCTTAAGCTTTTCTGCCGCCTGCTTATAGCGCTGATATTCCAGTAGCTGCTCAACCAGTTCCTCACGCGGATCTTCTTCAATCGGTTCCTCATCTTCTGACACTGGTGGTTTGGGCAAAAGCATCTGACTCTTGATGGCCATCAAAGTTGCCGCCATGACGAAATATTCCCCTGCAACTTCCAGCTGATGGCGCTGCATCTGCCGCAGATACTGCATGTATTGGCCTGTGATCTCAGCAATCGGAATATCATAAATATCCATCTCTGACTGCCGAATCAAGTGCAGCAGCAGATCCAGCGGGCCTTCAAAGTCAGCCAGTTTGATGTTGGGCTGATAAGGATGCTGCAGCAGCTGATTTTCATTGTTTTTCATGCATCTTCTCCCAGTTCGTAATCAAAGGCTGCGTTGCCATGGTTCCCATCAAGCGACGATTGGCATATTTCTGATGCAGGGCCGTCAAAAAAGCATAAACGTTTTTGCCAGAACGCGCACTTGGCAGAAAAGAAATCCGCCGAATCAAGACATACTCTGGCCCTAATTCAACAATCGCCGCGCCGCTAAAATCGCCATTCTCATCATTTTGCCATAGATAGATTGGATTACCAACGCCTAACGACCAGTCGACTTCTTCAGCCACGCGGTCATAGTCATGCAATCCTGGAATAAATGACAGAATACCCAGAATGATTTTACGATAATCTTTACGATACGGTACCAGCATCATCTATTCCTCCTTGTCAGCTGATCGCGGATGATACTGACGGTATTGGGCAGCCAAATGAACATCGGCAGCTGGTGCATAGCGTTCCGTCGTATTTAGCGACTGATGACCAAGCATCACTCGTACGGCTCTTAGGTCAGCACCATTGGCCAGCATCTCATGGGCAAACGTAGCCCGCAAGACATCTGGCGTCACGTCTAAGTCAATCCCCGCCTGACTGCCAGCCGCCCGCAGTTTTTGCCAGATTGCCTGCCGCGTCAATGCTCGGCCACGATTATTCAAAAAGAAGACATCGGTATCATCACGTATCAATTTCAGCCGTGCCTCGCTTACATAACGCTTCAGCCAATTGCCACAGGTATCACTGATTGGCACGACTCGCCTGCGCCCAGCGCTATCATGCGGCATGACCAACTGAGCATTAAGATCAACGTCAGCCATTTTTAAACTCAGCAGCTCATTGACGCGCATTCCGGTTGCGTACAATAGCTCAAAGATTGCCCGATCACGCAGTCCAGTCCGATTTTTGACATTGGGGATGCTTAAAAGACTGGCAGCCTGAGCAGCAGATAAAACCGGCGTTGGCTTAGCCGGAGCTGCCGCAGTCGTCAGCTGTGCCAACGGATTACTGTCGACCTGACCCGTCAGACGTAAAAACTTATAAAGCTGACGCAGACTAACGATATGACGATTAATAGTTTCTTGAGCCACGCCTTGTTTTTTTAGTTGATCCAAAAAAGCCAGAATCGCGGTTTGATCAACTTCCTGCCAATCTGCATGCTCATCTCGCAGATAGCGGATGGCATCCTGGAGATCCCGCTGATAGCTGGCAATGGTGTTTTGGGCCAGCCGCCGTTCAATGCGCAACTGTTCGATATATTCAGCAGCAGCTTGCTGCAGCGGTGCTTTATTCATTATTCATCATCTGGATCCTTGATTAATATCAGCTTGCCATTGACCATGCTGACCAGCCGAGCTTTCAAAAGATGGCCGACCGCACGCTTGAACTGGCCCTTGCTGATGCCAAACTCTTGACGAATTGCCTCAGGATCGCTCTTGTCGGTAAATGGCAGCGTGTGGTCTGGCGTCCGGCGCAGCATTTCCAAAAGCATCTGGGCATCTTCGCCGATTGCCTGGTAGGCACGCGGCTTTAGCGAAAGGTTAAGACTGCCATGACTGGATAGACCGATTACTCGTGCCGAGACCTGCTGACCCAGCCGCGGCTCTTGATCCCGCTCGCTTGGGTGAATAAAGCCCAGGCAATAGTCATCGGTAATAGCAAACGTCCCCGCCATCTTCAAGCGGTAGACCGTTGCCTTAACGTCCTTGTTTTTCATCCGAGGATCCGGACGGTTGGCAATAGCTTCAAAAACGCCTTCATCTGCCAGCTGGCCCCAGATTCGATTTTTTTCGTCAACCTTAAGCGCCATCATTAAGCGATCGCCTTTTTGTGGCCATAGATGCTTGAGACTTGGCAGATCATCCAGTGACACGACGATATCTTTATTGGGCAGACCAATATCGACAAAAACACCTAAGTCGCGGCGAACGCCGACAACCGTTCCAAAGTCATAATGATCGACTTGAATCGTTGGAATATGCTGGCAGGTCATCTGCAGCTGGTGGTTTTCATTTTCATAGACAAAGCCGCGAACGGAACCGCCAATATGCAGAACCTGGGGGCTTTCATCCTTTGGCAGGCGATAGGTTTGGCCGTTGCGGGCTGGCTGTACGAAATAATCATGGTCGTTTTCGTCGATCATTACGGCATCGACGACTTTGCCAAGTGCTGAATTTATCATTTTATCATCCTTAATTTTCTCAGTTGGGTATCTAGCTTATTTTACATAATATTAGGACAAAATAAAAGCAAAGGAGTAAAAAAACCGTCTGTCAAATGACAGACGGTTTTTGAGGATGAAATAATCAAGATTACTTGATCGTTTCAACCCGCATCAGGTTGGTTGCACCTGGCGTGCCCATAGGAACACCGGCAACTACGAGAATCTTGTCGCCCGACTTGGCAAAACCAAGTTCAACTGCCTTCTTAGCAGCCAGAGCAAACATTTCATCAGTGTCAGCTGGCTTGTCAACAACGTATGGTTGAACACCCCAGTTGATCATCAGACCGCGTTCAGTCCGTTCATCAAACGTCAAAGCCAGAATGTCGGCGTTTGGACGGTACTTGGAGATCATGCGGGCCGTGTAGCCTGAAGAAGTAGCGGCTACGATAACCTTGATGTCAAGGTCCTTAGCAGCTTGGGCAACTGCAGAACCAATCGTTTCCGTAACGTCGCTCTTGTCAAAGTTGAACGTTTCCGTACCAAACAGGTCCAGGTTGTTTTCAGCCTTAACGTCGATGCGCGCCATCGTAGAAACGGCTTCTACTGGCCAGTCACCGTTGGCACTTTCACCAGACAGCATCGTTGCATCAGTACCATCAAAGACAGCGTTGGCAACGTCAGAAACTTCGGCACGCGTTGGGCGTGGGTTTTCTTCCATGGAGTCCAGCATTTGGGTAGCCGTAATAACTGGCTTGCCCATTTCGTTGCAGCGGCGAATCATCTTCTTTTGTACCAATGGCACGTTTTCAGCTGGGATCTCAACACCCATGTCACCACGTGGAACCATCAGACCATCAGCAACTTGCATAATTGCTTCGAAATTGTCGATACCTTCTTGAGATTCGATCTTAGGGAAGATTTGAACGTCTTCCATGTTCTTTTCCTTCAGCAGTGCACGAATGTCTTCGATATCTTCTGGCTTACGAACGAAGGAAGCGGCAATGTAGTTGATACCTTGTTCCAGACCAAAGCGAATGTCGCTGGAGTCCTTTTCCGTGATACCTGGCAGGTTGATGGAAACGCCAGGTGCGTTGACACCCTTGCGTGAACCCAGCAGACCATGGTTTTGAACCGTGCAGACCAGTTCATGGTTGGCTTCGTCCTTTTCGTCGACGATCATGTCGATCAGACCGTCATCAAACAGAACGTGGCCGCCAACGTGAACGTCGTCGTACAGACCTGGGTAGGTAACAGCAATCTTTTCGTGCGTACCTTCAATAGAGTCGTCCATTGAGATACGAACCTTGTCACCAGCATTGAATTCGATCTTACCGTCTTTTTCAACAGTAGTACGAATTTCAGCACCCTTAGTGTCCAACATCAGACCAACGTGCTTACCGGTGATTTCTTGAGCCTTCTTAACATTGTTCATCCGGCCCAGGTGTTCTGGGTGATCACCGTGTGAGAAGTTGAAACGGAAAATGTTGGCACCAGCATTGATCAGCTTTACAATCGTGTCAACATCAGTACTTGCAGGACCAAGGGTACTTACAATCTTGGTTTTCTTCATAAGTGACATCTCTCCTTTGCATTAATGCAGAAACTGCGCCATTGCGCACCTCATTTGCACAACACTTATCATAGCACTTTTTAAATTCGTTGTCTTTACTAATTCCATCAAGAAAACGCTAACACTTCAATTATTTTTGACGCTGGCAACAAAACGTTTTACGGCGTGGATTGATAGACCACATTGCTGACTCCTAAAAGATCAATCAGCCCTTTTTTAGTTGCCTCATCCCCACTGAGCCACTGACTGCGCGGAAGCAGACGCGTCTGCCGCTTTTCGGGATAATAGACCATCACCGGCACGTTGCCATGATGACTGCTGATAAATTCCTGCAGCTGAGCGGTTAAGCGCGGCGTCAGCGCATTCTTTCTCAGCTGCAAAAACCAGCGGGTCTTGGCTGGCGCCGACCCGCGCTCACCAGCAGAAGAGGCCAGCTGAATGCGACTGGCCAGCAGCTGCAGACTGCCGTTACGATTTTCTACCCGACCGCTGATAATCAAAACATTACGTGCAGCGATCAGTTCTTGGTAACGCTGAAACTGTTTGGGAAAAACGGTTACCTCAATGCTGCCCGTTTCATCTGAGGCGCTGACGAATGCCATCGGCTGACGCGTTTTTTTTGTATTGATCGTTTTAACGCGGCTGACGTAGAGAATCAGGGTCGCGTTCATCCCTTCTTTTAGCTGGGCGACCGTAACCGCGTGCAGCTGACCAGCCAATGATCGATATTGACTGACCGGGTGTCCTGACAGATACACGCCCAGATACTCATGCTCTTTTTCCAATCGCTGGGCCAACGGATACTCAGGACGAGCCGGAATCATCGTTTGAAAGGTGTCGCTGCCTAAAAGCGCCTGGTTGAACTCGGCACCTTCAATTAAATCAGCCAAAGCATCAATCATTTCAGCACGATTGCTGCCCAAACGATCAAACGCACCGGCATAGATCAGCGGTGCAATCAGCTCAGGCTTTCTAAATCTGACGTCAATGCGGCCGATAAAATCAGCCAGGCTGGCAAACTGACCATCCTTTCTTTTTAGGAGAATCTCGCTGATCAGATCACGACGCACGCCCTTGATCATGGACAGACCAAACAAGACGCGTCCTTGGTACAGACTAAAATCAGCCTGACTAAAGTTGATGCTGGGGCCGGCAATGACAACGCCAAATGATTTGGCATCTTCAAAATAGGCCCGCATCTTTTCTGATCCCGCGTGAGCATTCAAAAGCGCGGCAAAAAAAGCCGGCGCAAAGTGACATTTAAGATAGGCCATTTCAAAAGCCATCATTGAGTAGGCCACGGCATGTGAACGGTTGAAACCGTAATTGGCAAACCGATCAATATATTCAAAAACCTGTTCAGCAACCGGCCTGGAATAGCCATTGGCAACTGCTCCGTTAATAAAGCGTCCCCGCATCCGTTCCATCACGTCGGCTTTTTTCTTACTCATGGCACGGCGCAGCAGATCGGCCTGTCCTAAAGTGAAACCCGCCATTTTAGCGGCCAGCTGCATTACCTGTTCTTGATACACCAGAATGCCATAAGTCGGTGCCAGAATCGATGCCAATGAAGGATCAGGCAAAGTGACCTTTTCACGCCCTTCCTTCCGTGCAATAAAATGGGCAATGTTATCCATTGGACCGGGCCGATATAAGGCATTGACCGCTACAATCATCTCAAAGTTTTCTGGATGCAGCCGAATCAAGACCTGACGAATCCCGCTTGACTCAAACTGAAAGATCCCTCCCGTTGCTCCTTTTTGAAACAGCTTTAAAGTCAGCGGATCGTTGAGATTGATCTGATGCAGGTCAAAGTCAGGCTGGCTTTTTTCAATCAGCTGCAGGGCTGAATCCATGATTGACAGATTGCGCAGACCCAAGAAATCCATCTTCAAAAGTCCCAGTGCCTCAACCGTGTCTTTAGGAAACTGCGTCATTAAAAGGCCATCACTGCCGTTTTGCAGCGGAACCAGCTGATTCAATGGTGCTTGCGACAAGACGACTCCAGCCGCATGCGTCGAGTAGTGTCTGGGCAGTCCCTCAATACGGAGTGCCGTCTTCATCAAAAGTGCGTTCTGCGCAGAATCACTGAGCAGATTATTAAGAGCCCGTGATTCGTTCAATGCCTGCTGCAGCGTAATCTTAGGCAGGTTGGGAATCGCTCTGGCTAGTTCGTCGATGGCATAGACCGGCATACCGAAAACGCGGCCCACGTCTCTGACGGCCTGCTTAGCACCGAACGTCCCAAAGGTAATGATCTGAGCAACTCTGGCATGACCATATTTTTGATGAACGTATTGCAAAACCTCATCACGCCGATTATCTGGCAGGTCCAAGTCGATATCCGGCATCTGAGCTCGTTCTGGATTTAAGAACCGTTCGAAAAGCAGCTGGTATTTTAGGGGATCGACTTCAGTAATCTCCAGCACGTAGGCCACTAGCGAGCCAGCTGCCGACCCACGCCCTGGATCAGTCGCCAGCTTTTTTTGGTGGGCAAAGCGCATAACGTCCCAGACAATCAGAAAATAATCATCAAAGCCCATTTTATGAATCGTGGTCAATTCACGCTGCAGGCGCTTCTCATAATCGGTTGGCGAATAGCCAGTTGCCAATGGACGCTTTTTCAGACCTGCCAAACAAAGCTGCTTTAGATAATCGGCCGTGCTTTGCTGGTTTGGCGTAGGAAACTTAGGCAGGATAGGCGTTTGAAACTTGATCTCAACATTGCATTCCTGCGCGATGATTGCTGTCTGAGCAGCCGCACCTTCAAATTCAGAATCCAAAAAGGCCTGCTGCAGCTGTTCTCTGGTTGGCAAGGCGTGACTGATCGTATTCTGAGCCTGGAAAAACGGGTTGGTCATTTTGGCACCCTCATCAATATGTCTTAAAACATCGGTCGCAAAGGCATCATCATTTTCCAGATACTCGATTTTAGGGGCTGCTACCAGTGAAACGGCATATTGTCGCGCCGTTTGTTTGATCTGTTCGCGCTGAATGGCATCAAGCTCCAGATCAACCCCCAGCCAGCAATGCCCTGCCGTCTTCTCAATCAGTGCCGGCAGCCATTGGTCAATCATCGTTTGATCAAGCGTCAGCGGCTGAGCAGGCAAAATCAGATCCAGGTCCGTTAAAAACGGCTCGATCTCCTGCTGCGTCAAAAAACGTCCCTGTGCTTGCGTCTGCTTTAAGGTCGACAGCTGCATCAGGTTAACGTAGCCAGCCTGCGTACGGGCCAAAAACAAAACTTCCAAGCCCTGCGTGGTCATTGCCATGGTTTTCAAATGCAGCCGCAACCCCAGCAAAGGCTTAATGCCCGCCGCTTTGGCAGCATTATAAAAATCAATTGCCCCATACATCACGTTCCAGTCCGCCAAGGCAACCGCCCGATAGCCCCTGCTTTTGGCTCCTTGAACCAATTCAGTCGGGCGCAGCGGACTCTGCAAGAGACTGTATGTGCTGATCACGTTGAGCGGCACAATTTCCATTTGGCATCCATCCTTTCCTTAAAAATTATAGCAGAAGCCAATGCCGAAAAGCGCGCTACAGCATTAATAAAAAGCCAGTTGACTGGTGTGTACCCAATCAGCTGACTTTTCATTGATTTAGCCATGTTTTTTCATCCAGTCCAAAATTTCTTGATAAACCGCCAGCCGCCGCGATGGCTCATTTAATACCTGATGTCTTAAAAATGGATAGATGTGAAGCTCTTTGTCGCGCGACGAAATCTCACGGTAGCTGTCCATTGAATCCGTGACGCTGACAACGCCATCTTCGGCACCATGCAGAATCAAGACCGGATCGACAAAATCGGCCGCATGTGTTCGATTAAAAGTCACCAGATCCATCGCCGCATTCAGCAGCGAGCCTTTAATCTCAGTCAGGTTCAATGGATCGTCTTGATAGTCTTGCCGCATCCAGGCACTGCTGTTGCTGCGATCACCAAAGCTACCACTGATCGTTTCATCATCGCCAAAATGACGAACCGGACCAAAAACCTGATGGTGATAGCGCGTCAAGGCTCCTACCGAAATAATGCCATTGACCGTCTGGGGATATTGGGCGCCAAATGCCATCGCCGTACCGCCGCCCAGACTGTGTCCAACCACAAAGATCGGCAGATGAGGCGTGTTTTTCTTGGCCCAGTCAACGACGGTTTTAAGATCATCAGGAAAATGATTGAAATCGCCATAAACGCCATGCGGCCCAGGTGTCTGACCGTGACCACGATGATCATAGCGATAGACGGCAACATGGTGACGAACGAAATAATTGGTCATATAGTCATAACGACCTTGATGCCCTCCCAGACCATGAACGATAACCAATACGGCAGCCGGCGCCACGGGTAGGTTTTGGCGAACGAACAGCTGTTGACCATCGATAGTCTCTAACAGCAGCTGCGAGTCACCGAGCGATGCTGACATAGTTTCTTCCTCCCTTAATTAGAAAATTATTGGAATTATAACATCATTTTCACATTCAAAGCGCCATTTTATGAATTTATTCGGCTTAAAAGCGTTCCGCCAAATCTGATCTGAATTCCGCAGGCTCAGTCAGTCCTGGAACCATGAATCAATCAACCGACCTGGGAAAGCTTTTTCTTTTCTTGCCAGGCAGTTTGGCCCCTGAGTCAGTTGCTTAATAATGCCTTAGATTATCAATACTCAAGTCAGATTTTTTATGTTAGAATAGTTTTGTATCCAACTAAGGGGTGAACTAAAATGCGTACAATTGGCAAAGAAATTATGATCATTATCTGGAGCTTTATTCTGGGTGACGTTTTGGGCTACATCGCCGGTCAACTGGAAAGCTGCACGGTTAATTACGTAACTACTGGTATTGTTGCCGTTGTTGTAGCATTATTGGCAACCAACTGCATTTCCCTGATTTCAAAGCAGGCTAACCCAGAAAAGGCTGCTAAATAATTTTACTCAGCAATTATAAAAAGAGCACTGAAAGTCTTCAGTGCTCTTTTTGTTTTCTGCTTAGCGCTCAAAGCCGCAAAGCGTATAGCCATCAGCAATTGCCTGTCCCTGCGTCATTGAATCAACGGTTTTGGAACGGGCCAGGGCGCGGCAGTTGCGGTTCAGATGATATTTGGTGCCATTAGGCGTGACATAGACGGTGGTCTGGTCATTATTGCCTTGGCTGGGTGCTTGACTGTTTGCGGTTTTAGAAACGGCCGGCGTTGAGCTGACGTTCTGGGCACTATTGTCAACCGTACTGGTCCCATCAGCATAGTTGAGCGTTACGCCATCCTGCACGTTAAAGATATAGACGTTGAATTTGATGGCCTGACTGTTGACTGACTGAGCCTGCATGTGCACGCCCCGCGCCAGCAGCTCATCGCCCCGAAAAATCGGCGTCACCTGATAGCGGACATAGTCGTTAGGATGCGTCCGCAGATAGTCGGCAACCTCATCTTCATAGCGAACCATCTCAGGATCATTGAGCGAGCGCGTTCCAGTAATCAGATTTTTCCAGTTGTTGTTTTGACCCGTCAGCTGATAGCCGATCAGATGCGAGCGGTTATACAGATAGCCGCCCTTGATCTTTTTGTTGTGCCAGCCAGTGGGCGTGACGTTTAACGGCTCGCGCTTGGCTTTGGGCATCAAAGAACGATTCAGCAGCGCGTTGGCTTGCGTTGCGCGATTTAAGCGATCCAGATTGCCGTATTGCTGCCAGGCGCCATGACTGGTATCCAGATCCTCACTGGTAAAATCCGGCTGACCATTATTGACGCTGATGGTCTGCGTTCCTTGATAGTTAAGCTGAGCCAGCTGCTCATCAGACTGGCTGGAAGACGCAGCGGCCTGCTTTTTTACGCGCTGCGACTGATGTTTTTTGGCTGCCTTAACGACTGTTGACTGCACCGGATGCGATCCAGTCGGCATTAGTGGCGTCTGGATGCCGATTCCCAGTGCCAGCAGCGGCATCAGCAGCAGCTTTAGTATTTTTTGTTTCATTAACTACTCCCCCAATAATAAAAGGAGCGATTTCATTCAACCGCTCCATCCTTAAAACCATAGTAACACGTTTTAATTAGTGACGCGACGCCTTTTACATCATTTTCAAAGTATAAAGTCAGCTAAACTTTTCTTGAGCTGCTTCCGATTGCAGTGACTAAATCGTGGCCAGCGGCTGTTTTTGGCGCGGTGATGGGAAGGCTTGTTCCAGCTCCAACAACTCCGCGTCACTAAATTCCAGCTCGCCAGCCGCTACGTTCTGCCGGGCATGCTCAGGGTTGCCGGTCTGAGGAATCGTCAGCGTATTGCCGCAGCGAATGGTCCAGGCCGGCATGATCTGATAAACCGTGGCCTGATGCCGAGCAGCCAGTTTTTGCAGCGTTGGATCAGCAGTCAGCCGACCACTCAAAGTATCGCCTTGTGCAACCGGCGAATAGGCAATCAACGGCAGTCCTTGATCTTTTTGCCAGGCCAGCAGATCATATTCAATCCCCCGCCGATCAAGATTATAAAGATCTTCGTTCGCCGCGCAGTTATCGCCGTTTGGCAGGGCATACAGCTCTTTTAGATCAGCCACGTCAAAATTAGAGACGCCCCAGGCTCGAATCTTGCCAGCCTGCTTGACCCGCTCCAGTTCGGCCACGGTTTCAGCCAATGGGACCTGTCCGCGCCAATGCAAAAGATATAAATCAAAATAATCCGTGCCAACGTTTCTTAGACTGCGATCCAGACTCTGCTCCAGCTGCGCGTGGCTCGCGTGCTGTGGCAAGACCTTGTCAATGATAAAAACAGGTCTTGCCGATCAAACGGCTTGATGGCTTCGGCAACCAGACGCTCGGCCCTGCCATTGCCATACATCTCGGCCGTATCGATGACCTGCGCACCGGCTTTAATGCCTGCCTGCAGCGCTTGAATCTCCATCGTACGCTTAGCAGGATCATCTCCCATGTGCCAGGTGCCCAGACCGACTGCCGCCAGCACGCGCTGATTGATCGTAACGGTTTGCATGACTCATCATCCTTTCCAATTTCAAGCCGTTTTTTTAAGCATATCACCAACTAATCAATCATTACAGCGTTTTCAAACATTTCAACTTAAAAATCCCTACCACTCAGCTGCGGCAGGGATTTTATACCATATACTCTTTAAACGGCAAAACTATTTAATCGGTGTCTGGACCGTCAGCTTGACGATCTCCAGCAAAACATCCAAGGCTTTTTCCATGGTTTGCAAAGAAACGTACTCAAAGCGCGAGTGCATGTTCTCGCCACCCGCAAACAGGTTTGGCGTTGGCAGCCCCAGATAAGAGATCGTGGAGCCGTCCGTACCGCCCCGCACTGGATAGATCACTGGCTCAATATCCAGATTCTCCATCGCCTGCTTGGCAATTGCAACGACTTCCATGTGATCCTTGAGCGCGTCCTTTAAATTATAGTATTGATCGTAAAGCTTCATTTGAATCCGCTCTTCACCCAGCTTTTCGTTTAGCTGTGAAACGATCTGCGTAAGATTCTGCTTGCGCTCTTCGAATTTTTGCCGATCATGATCCCGAATCAGATAGGTCATTTCGGCATGGTCAACGCCGCCATTGAACTTGTAGAGATGGTAAAAGCCTTCGCGACCGGACGTTTTCTCAGCGCGATCGTGTTCTGGCAGGCGGTCGTGCAGATCAATGCCGACTTGAATAGCATTGACCATCGTCCCTTTGGCAACCCCAGTGTGAACGTCCTTACCAGTAATCGTAATCTCGGCTTGGGCAGCGTTAAAGGTTTCATACTCTAACTCACCCAGAGGCCCGCCATCAACAGTATAGGCAAAGTCCGCACCAAAATCCTTAACGTCAAAATGATCGGCACCAGTACCAATCTCCTCATCCGGCCCCAGACCGATCTGAATCGTTCCGTGCTTGATTTCAGGATGCTTCAGCAGATATGATGCCATCGTTACAATCTCAGCCACGCCTGATTTGTCATCAGCGCCTAAAAGCGTGCGACCATCCGTCGTAATCAGCGTCTGATGCGCATATTTTTTCAATGATGGGAACTCAGCCGGAGAAAGCTGGTAGCCGCTGTCCGACAAGGCAATGTCAGATTGACCATCATAATCGTCAATCACCTGCGGCCGGACATGGTCGGCATTAAAGTCCGCCGTATCAATATGGGCAATCAAGCCAACAACCGGCGCGTCATGATCAAGATTGCTGGGGATCGTTGCCAACAGATATGAGTTTTGCGGATGAATGCGCACGTTGCTCAGTCCCAGGTCTTGCAGCTCTTGCGCCAGCTGCTTTAAAAAGGCCGTTTCTTTAGGACTGGAAGGCACCGTGGCTGATTGCGGATCCGAGCGCGTCTCAACCTGAACGTATTTCAAAAAACGCGGCAGCAGTTCAGGATATTTTTCTTCAGTCAAATCGATCACCTTTTCTTTATGAATTAGTCATTACTACCAATACGTCAACTTTAGCACTTTTTCAATAAACAGAGCAGGCAAAGTCAGTCTATTTGACGATAAACTTAAACGGCTCCGTATTGATCTCAGAGGTTATGATCTCAAAATCCCAGTCGTTTTCCTGGCGCCATTTTTTAAGCAGACTGGCCAGCTGATCCTGACAGACGGCTTCGATATGGTGACCGGCATCAACCACCGTTAAATGGCTGGCAATCATGTCATGAGCAAAGTGATAGCTCACATCTCCAGTTACATACGCATCAGCCCCGCGCTTTTTCGCCAGCTGCCAAAAATCCTGTCCGGAGCCGCCCAGAATTGCGACTCGTTTAATCAGCTGCTTTTGATCGGCTGGATTAACGATCATACGGGCACCGTTAAGCTGAAACTTTTCCAGACACCATTGGCCAAATTCAGTTGGGGTCATCGGCTGCAATAAGTCACCCAGCCGTCCCATTCCATAGTCGCGCCCCGAGATCGGATCAATCCCCGTAATCTGCAGCGGCTCAACGTTGGTCAGTTCTAATTGGGTCGCCAGCCAATCGTTCATCCCGCCATTGGCATTGTCAAGGTTGGTATGTGCCGCATAAACCGTAATACCATGCTCCAAAAGCGTTTGATACATGGCAATCTGCGGGTCGCGCACGTCCAGCGTCTTAGCGGCATGAAACATGGCTGGATGGTGATTGAAGATAAAGTCAACGTTTTTTTCAATTGCTTCTTGAACGACTTCTGGGCGGCAGTCCAACGCTGTCATGACCCGTTTGACCGGTCGTTCGGGATTACCCAGCTGCAGGCCGACATGATCCCATGATTCAGCCAAAGCCGGATTGGCAAACATTTCAAACCGTTGAATAAGATCGTTTCCAGTCGTCATTTGATCACCTCTTTAATCATCTGCATCTCGCGTTCAAACTCCTTGATCTTGGCAACTGGTGGCTGGGCCGCTTTTTTCATCTGTTTAATGGCAACCTGCTCTCGCTCAAGCTCGGCCAGCCATTCTTTTCGAAAAGCAGGCTGATCCTGTTCCAATAAGAAAGGGCCAAACTTAAGCTCACGGTCGTTATAGGTAAATGGCACGATCGAAGGCTCAGCCACGATGATCTCATAAATATGGTCATCTTCTTCAAGCACTTCTTCAGCCATAATCTGCCATTGATTAGCCAAGAGCCATTCTCTGACGCGCTCACCACCAACGTTGGGCTGCAGGATCAAGCGCTTGACTTTGGCAAGTTTTTGCGTGTCGGCAGCCAGAATCTTGGCAATCAAGGTCCCGCCCATCCCAGCAATCGTAATCGTATCAATGCGATCATCAGCTTGAATTGCCGCCAGTCCATCGGCAAGCCGCGGCTGAATCACGTTGTCAAGCTGCAGCTGCTTGATCTCATGCGCGGCGTTTTCAAAAGGTCCTTTGACAACCTCCCCAGCAACGGCATACTCAATCTGTCCGTTTAATGCCAGGTGTGCCGGCAGATAGGCATGATCCGAGCCAATATCGGCCATGCGGGCTCCTTTAGGTACATAGCTGGCAACACGCTCCAATCGTAATGAAAGATGGTTGGCATCCATAAATAAATCTTCCTTCCTGGTTCCAAATTATATTTCCAGTATAACAAAAAATCCGTCCCGCAATCAGCCAGACGGATTTTCAGTTTAAGTTGATTCTAGTTTCAAGACATCGCTTAGACCAGACCCAGTGCTACCAGACGCTCGGCATTTTCAACCGTATTCCAGGCAGCGCCCTTCAACAGATTGTCAGCAACGACCCACATGTTGAAGGCACCCTTGTTTTCATAATCAGGACGAATCCGGCCAACAAACGTCTCCCGCTTGCCGACTGCATTGATTGGCTGTGGGTAGATCTGATGAGCAATATCGTCTTCCAAAACGTTGCCAGGGAAGTCAGCCACTACGCGCATAATATCTTGAGCCGTAGCCGATTCATCCTCAACCGTAAAGTAGACGCTTTCGCCATGCGCGATTGGCACCGGTACGCGGACACAGGTAGCCGTAACCTTAATGTCTTGTGAATTCATGTCGCCAAGCATGATCTTCTTGGTTTCATGAATCATCTTCCATTCTTCATGCGAGTAGCCTGATTCCTCCAAAACGTCAATTTGCGGCAACAGGTTAAAGGCCAGTGGATAGTGCTTCTTGTCGCCCTTGGTTGGCAGAATATGAGCATCCGCCTGCATGTCCTTGCCATCCAAAAAGTCTTGGGCTTCTTGATACATTTCGTTTAAAGCGGATTGACCAGCACCCGAAGCTGCCTGATAAGTGGAAACCACGATCTGCTTTAAGCCAAAGTTGCGGCGAACTGGTTCCAAAGCCATTACCATTTGAATCGTCGAACAGTTGGGATTGGCCACGATGCCATGATGATCCTTCAGAGCGGCTTCGTTGACTTCTGGTACGACCAACGGCACATCCGGCTCCATCCGAAAGGCGCTGGTATTGTCAACACAGACTGCCCCGCGCTTAACGGCTTCTGGCAGAAACTTCTTGGAAACCGATCCGCCAGCAGACGACAATACAATGTCAACACCGTCAAAGGATTCAGGGGTCGTTTCCTCAACGGTTACCGGCTGACCCTTAAACTGCAGCGTCTTACCGGCCGATTTTTTGGATGCCAAAAGCTTAACATGCTTAACGGGAATCGTAGACTGGGCTAATTGTTCAATCATCCGCGTGCCGACCGCCCCCGTGGCACCCAGAATTGCGACATTGTATTGCTTACTCATAATATAATCGCTCCTTTAGTTCTTTGCGTTAACCTTTTCAATAAATGGCTTCATGCGCTCCATGGCAGTATGCAGGTCCTCATCAGAAGCCGCGTATGACAGCCGTACCCAGCCGGCACCACCAGCACCAAAGGCATTACCTGGCGTAACGCCGACCTGGGCTTCCTTGGCCAGATCCAAGGCAAACTGCATGTCATCCGTACCATAGCTGGCTGGAATCTTGGCGAAGATGTAGAACGCGCCTTGTGGTGGAACCGTTTCGATGCCCATGTCGTTTAAAGACTTCAAAACATAGTCACGCCGTTTTTGGTAGATGGCCCGTGCCTTAACCGGATCCTCATCCCCATTGGTGTAGGCTTCAATGGCTGCTGCCTGTGTTGAGTCGGTAATTGAGGTTACCAAGAATGAATGAAGCTTGGTGATGTTGTCGATTGCTTCTTTAGGACCAGCAAAATATCCCATTCGATAACCAGTCATGGCATGCGACTTGGACAGGCCAGAGATAAAGATGGTCCGGTCCGGCAAAAGCGTAGCCATTGACGTGTGTTCCACACCATAAACCAGGTCACTGTAGATTTCATCAGCAAATACGTACAGATGATGATCGGCAATAACCTTAGCCAGGCCTTCCAGCACTTCGCGTGGATATTCACGGCCGGTTGGGTTGACTGGGTAGTTCAGCAAAACGGCCTTAACTGCTGGGCCTTCTTTTTTCAAAACGTTTTCCAGCAGCTCAGGCGTCAAGACAAAATCGTCCTCAGAAACGTCAACCTGCACCGGCGTCCCACCTGCCAGAGAAACCAGCGGGAAGTACAGCGAGAAGGCCGGCGTTGGAATGATCACCTTGTCGCCTTCATTGATCAGAGAAAAGATCGTCGCTGCCAGGGCCTCGGTTGCACCAACCGTAGCAACGATTTCGGTTTCTGGGTCATAGTGCACGCCGCGCGTCCGGTCCAGATAGCCGCTGATGGCTTTTCGCAATTCAATCTTGCCGCGGTTGGAGGTATAGTGCGAATCATTTTCAACAATACTTTGCACGGCTGCCTGCTTAACGTGTTCAGGAACGTTAAGATCAGGTTCGCCAATCGTCAGTTTAACGATGCCTGGAATCTTAGAGACGTGCGCATCAAAAGAACGAATTCCAGATGGTGAGATTGCGGCCACGCGTGGGTTGACCGTTTCATTAAGATCTTTTGCTAGAGTTGGCATAAACAAATTTCCCCTTTACATCAAAGAATATTTTCCAAACCGACAACCAGTTCATTCAGCGACGCAACCTTTTGCAAGGCTACCTTAACGCCGCTCATAAACGAGCCCCGATCAAATGAATCCTGGCGAATGGTCAATGCCTCGCCAGTGCCGCCAAACAGCACCTGCTCATGGGCAATGTAGCCCGGCAGACGGACTGAGTGAATGCGAATGCCTTGATAGTCGCCACCGCGGACGTTGGCCAGCGTTTCGACCTCATCTGGATTGCTTTCGTGCGGCTGACGATTTTGTGCCATCATCTTAGCCGTACTCAATGCCGTTCCTGATGGTGCGTCTTTCTTATCGGCATGGTGCATTTCAATAACCTCGACGTCTGGGAAATACTTGGCGGCTTCCTGGGCGAACTTCATCAGCAAGACCGCCGACATGCCAAAGTTAGGCGCGATCAGGCCACCTAAATGATTGGCTTTGGCAAGGGCCTTGAGTTCGGCTTCCTGTTCATCAGTCAGACCAGTCGTGCCAACCACGGGGCGCATCCCGTGATTCAGCGCGAATTTGACGTTTTCATAAACCGCACTGGGAACAGTAAAGTCGATCCAGACATCAGCTGCTTGATCGGGAATCGCTGCTAAATCATTAAAGATCTGGACATCGTCATTTAAGTTATAGCGTTCCGGATCGTTACGGTCGGCTTGTGGCGAAAAAGCGGCAACGATTTGAAAATCCGCCATGCCATTGACCAGATCAACGGCCTTTTGTCCCATTGCACCAGCAAACCCGGCGATCAGTACACTAGTCATCAACATCACCCTTTCCAAGATTCAATGGCAACTCATGAGCCAGCGCATCGGCAGGCAATGACAGCGCCTGTGCCAGCTGCTGCTTTTCGTTGTCGTTCAGAATAGCAATCGGCAGACGGCAGCCACCCACGCCAAAGCCTTGCGCGTTTAAGACCGCCTTGACTGGTGATGGTGATGGGTACATGAACAGCGCGGCCATTCTTGGCGTCAGCCAGCGCTGCAGACGTGCGGCCGCCTGCCAATTACCATTATACAATTGATCATACATTTCCCGCATCTGGGCACAGTAATTATGCGAAGCAACCGAGATCACGCCATTAGCTCCTAAGACGCGCGCCGTCAATGCTTGAGCGTCTTCGCCGGTAAAGACTTGGAAATCCTCGTCCTTGTGATCGATCACGTACTGCATCTCTTCCAGCGAGGCACATTGCTTAACGGCCTTGATGTTTTCATGATGTGAAAGCTCCACGATCGTTTCGGCAGCCATCTTAACGCCGGTTCGGCCAGGAATGTTATAGATCACGATTGGCAACTTGGACTGATCTGCTACCGCCGTAAAGTGGGCAATCATGCCACGCTGATTAGGCTTGTTGTATGGCGGTACCACGACCAGCGCATAGTCAATGCCTTCGATCTCAGCCACCTCATTGGTAAAGGCAATCGTTTCGGCAGTATTGTTGCTGCCAGTGCCGGCAATTACCGGAACGCGGCCATCAATGATCTTAGCAAACTCACGATACAGCGCCAGCTTTTCGTCATGGCTGAGCGTTGGCGTCTCACCGGTCGTACCACCAATGACAAAACCATTGCTGCCCTGTTCGATCAAATAGTTGGTCAGCTTGGCCAAACTTGCAAAGTCCAATTCATTTTGTTCATTAAATGGTGTTACGATGGCAGTTAACAAATCAGCATCTTGTAAATTCATAGTTAAATCCCCCTAGTTTTGCATACGATAGTTCAAAAATCCGGTAATAGCATCCACGCCCCGTTTAATAGCGCGTTCATCCGGTTTTAAGGTCGCCGAATGCAACTGTGAGTCATCTTCCACGCCCAGCCAAAACATGGTGCCGGGGAACTTGGCCAGCAGATAGCCAAAGTCTTCACCGGTCATTGCCGGCGCAGTTTCGATAAATTCAACGCCAGCAGCCTGTTTCATATATTCAATAAAGCGTTTGGTCAGTTCGGGATTGTTTTCAACGGGCCAGTAGCCACCTTGATTCAGCTGCAGGTCAACTTTAACGTTAAAGCTTTTGGCAATTCCTTCGCAGACGTCTTTTAAACGCTGATCGATCTTCAAAATCATTTCCTGCGTCAGACCGCGAATCGTGCCTTCCAGATGGGCATGACCGGCAATCACGTTGCGGATCGTGCCGGCTTCAACCTTACCCAACGTGATCACGCCGCTTTGAATCGGATCAATGCTGCGTGAAATGATCGTCTGAACCTGCATGATCAAAGACGCCATCGCCACGACCGTATCATTGGCATCCTGCGGAAAGGCCGCGTGACCGCCCTTACCGGTAATATCAATGTTGACTTCAGTCGTACCGGCAAACAGCGTGCCCATGCGACAGCCAATCGCGCCAGCCGGCAGGTCCGGATTATCGTGCAGACCGTAGAACTCATCTGGTCGCCACTTGCCATCAAACAGTCCCTGCTCATAGGCCAGCTTGCCGCCGTTTTCGCTTTCTTCGGCCGGTTGGAAGAAAAACAGCAGATTGTCTTTTGGCTGATGCTCACTGAACCAGCTTAAAACCCCCAGCGCAACCGTCATGTGGATATCGTGGCCACAGGCATGCATGACGCCGGGATGCTTGGAAGCAAACGGCAAGTCGGTCTGTTCTGCTACCGGCAGCGCGTCGATATCGGTTCGATAGCCGATCGTTCTAGTTGGCTGACTACCGTGTACCAACACCATCAATGCAGTTGGCAATTTTTCCGGTTGGCGAATTTCCAGATGAGTCTGGTTAAACCCGCTGATTGTATTTAATAGGTAGTCATGCGTCTGTTTTTCCTGCAGCGCCAGTTCTGGAATCTGATGCAGATCGCGGCGAATCCTGATTAATTGTGCTTCATTTAATTCTGTCATCGATCATCACAGCTTCCGCAAGTCTTCTTCCAGGCCCGTCTTTGATTCGGTCTTGTCATCAACGTTCTTGATAAACTTAGCAGGCACGCCGGCGACGACCGTGTGAGGAGCAACGTCTTGGGTTACGACGGCACCGGCAGCAATCACGGCGCCTTCGCCAACATGCACGCCTTCAATTACTACGGCATTGGCACCAATCAAAACGTTGTCATCGATTCGGACCGGTTCAGCTGAGGCTGGTTCGATCACGCCGGCTAAAACCGCGCCCGCGCCGACGTGACAATGCTTGCCGACGATTGCCCGGCCGCCCAGCACCGCGCCCATGTCAATCATGGAGTCGGCACCGACTTCTGCACCAATGTTGATGATTGCCCCCATCATGATAACGGCATTGTCGCCAATCAAAACCTGATCCCGAATCAAGGCACCAGGTTCGATCCGCGCGTTGATTCCCTTCAGATCCAGCAGCGGCACGGCTGAATTGCGGGCATCGTTTTCCACGCGATAGTCTTCAATCTGCGCAGCATTGGCAGTCAAGAATGGCTTAACGTCGGCCCAGTCGCCAAACAAAACGCCGGTACGGGCTTCTAAAAAGCTTTGAATTGATTCCGGAACGTTTAAAGCTGACAGATTACCCTTGACAAATACCTTTACGGGCGTCTTTTTAGGAGCGTTGCCGATGTAGTTGATAATGCTTTGTGCGTCTAATTGTGCCATTTAGATTAACTCCAATCTTTTTTCTACTATATTGTTAATATCTTATTTTAAAAGTGATTTAGGCTTGTGGGTAGGAACGGTCAAGATGAACCAGATCGTCAAGCGATTCGCGTTCAATTACCAGGTGAGCCTGACCATTTTCAGCAAAGACCACTGCCGGCCGCGGATTACGGTTATAATTAGAAGCCATCGCATATCCATAGGCTCCCGTATCCAGCATTGCCAAAACATCGCCTGGCTTGGTTTTTGGCAATGGCTGATGTTGACTGAGAATATCGCCTGATTCACAGTACTTACCGGCCAGCCGTACCGTTTCAGCGTTTTCCGCCTGCGGATCGGCAGCCAGCACCGTTTCGTATTCCGCCTCATAAAGCGCTGGCCGAATGTTGTCGCCCATCCCGCCATCGATCATGACATATGGCAGCAAGCCGGGAACGTCTTTACGCGAACCGACCGTGTAAAGATTATAGCCGGCCGGGCCAGCGATTGAGCGGCCTGGTTCGATCCAAACCGCGGGCATCTTCAGATTCAGCTTTTGCGTTTCTTCCTTAATAGTTTCGATGATTGCTGCTACAAAATCTTCCGGTTTCAATGGATGATCAGCACTGACATAGCGAATCCCGAAGCCGCCACCGACATTGACGATTTCTGGCTCATAGCCAAACTTGTCGCGCCAGCGAGCTGCAATCTCAACCAATTTAGCAGCCGCCATCTGAAAGCCATTTAATTCAAAAATCTGCGAGCCGATGTGAGCATGCAGTCCCTTCATATGCATCCGTGGACTGGCCAGAATCTTTTGCAGGGCTTCATCAGCCTGACCGGACTGCAAATCAAAGCCAAATTTGCTGTCAACCTGACCAGTTTGAATATACTTATTCGTATGTGCGGAAATCCCCGGCGTGATCCGCATCATAACGTCGATTGACTGATCACGACTGGCCAGTACTTCATTAAGCAGCTCAATTTCATGGAAGTTGTCGATCACGATCATGCCCACATGGTGATCAACGGCCATCTCTAATTCGGCCCGCGATTTGTTGTTGCCATGAAAAGATACGTTTTCCATTGGGAAGTCGGCTTTGATTGCCGTATAGAGCTCACCGGCTGAAACCACATCGACATGACCGCCTTCATGAGCTACAACCTGATACATGGCAATCGCGGCAAACGCCTTGCTGGCATAGCTGACCGCGTAGTCAACCTGGCGTTGCTCAAACACCTTTTTAAAAGCACGAATCTGGCGGCGAATCTGGGCCACGTCGTAGACTACCAGCGGCGTGCCGTATTCCTTGGCTAGTTCGAGCGAGTCAACGCCGCCAATCGTCAAATGACCTGCTGCGTTGATCTGATCCGGTGCAATCTGAGAATTCATAATCTAAAACCTCCGTTGTTCTGACGGGGAAAACGCTAAGAAAAAATCCATTGTTCGTGCGCGCACAAACAACGGATTCCATTTTCAAAAAGCCACCCACTGCGGCTGTTGTCAAATTTAATCTGATTGGTCGATAGCGCTCCGCGAAGTTTTTCTCCGCGACAGTCCGTGACTTGTTCAGCCACGCCCCAGCAATCAGGCCGCGACCCAGTCTGAAAGCTTCGGCAATCGTCCCTTTCCCGTACGATCATTGTCTGGTCTGTGACTAACATACGGTACTAATGTTGATTGCGCCTCTTCGATTTACTAGTAAGTCTATAATTAAGTTTCATAATCGTCAAGGCAATTCTAATAATTTTTCTCATTTATTTTTTCTACTATGATTTGTAAAACGTTTATGCTATCTGATTTCAAAAAAGCAGACTTGCAAGGACGCCAATAAATGTTAGAATCCTATTAAATTTAATTTGCGTTCTTTATTATTTTCAACGCACAAAGGAGTCTGTAAATATGAAAGTTGTAAAGTTCGGTGGCACTTCATTGGCTACGGGTGCCGCCGTTAAACAGGCATTGAACATCATCACGGCTGATCCAGCTCGTCAAATCGTTGTGGTTTCGGCTCCTGGTAAACGACACGACGGCGATATCAAGGTGACTGACCTTCTGATCCGCTATGCCAATGAAACGATCAATGGCGAAGATACCGCCAAGACCGTTCAAGAAATTTTCGAGCGCTACGAAACGATCGGTCACTTTTTTGATCTGCCGGATGAAAAAATCAAGATCATCAAGGAATTGTTAGTCAATCTGCCTAAGAAAGACTATCCAAACGATGAATATCTGCTGGCTGCTTTCAAGGCCCACGGTGAACGGCTCAATGCCCGACTCATCACAATGATTATGAATCATCTGGGCATCAAGGCACGGTTCGTTGACCCAACCGAAGCCGGCATTATGGTTACCGGTGCTCCCAACGATGCGATCGTCAATCCTGAAACCTACCGTAATCTGGCCGGTTTCAAGTATGAGGTCTATGATCGGCTGGTCTTTCCAGGATTTTTTGGCATCACGCCTTCTGGTCATATCGCAACGTTCTCACGGGGCGGCTCTGACATTACCGGCGCGATCCTGGCCCGGGGCTTTCACGCGCGACTGTATGAAAACTTTACCGACGTGGATGCAATCTTCTCCGCTAATCCAAACGTAGTCGACAATCCTGAGCCGATCCGCACGATGACCTACCGTGAGATGCGTGAGCTTTCCTATGCCGGCTTTTCGGTTTTCCACGATGAGGCCTTGATTCCTGCTATTCAAGGGCAGATTCCCATCAACGTCAAAAACACGCATGCCCCAGAAAAGCCTGGTACCATGATCGTTCCCGAAAAGGGCTTCAAGCCGGAAAACATCATCACTGGTGTCGCTTCAGGCAAGCATTTTTCGGCACTTTATCTGCACAAGTATCTCTTAAACAAAGAAGCCGGCTTCACCCTGCGTATTCTGGATATTCTGGAAAAGCACAACGTTCCTTATGAGCACATGCCATCTGGGATCGATGATATTTCGATTATCTTTGACAAAAAGTTTTTGAATGATCAATTGATTGACGTTTTGTGCGACGAGATTCAAAATAAGATCAATCCCGATCGTCTGGAATGGATTGACGACTACTCCATTACCATGATCGTCGGTGAAGGAATGCGTGATCGCGTTGGCGCTGCTGCCGGCATTCTGCAGCCATTAGCCGATGCTCACATCTCGCTGCAGATGATCAACCAAGGGGCCTCTCAGATCTCAATCATGCTGGGGACCAAGCGGGCAGATGCCGATAAAGCCGTCCAGGTCATCTATCATCAATTCTTCGCAAATTAATCAGACAAAGAGGTATTTTTATGACGGAACTACTAAAGGTTCATGGATCGCAAAACCAATTCTTTATCCTGGATCAGACAACGCTGGAACAACCACTCACCGATGCTGAGCTGCAGACACTTGCTCCTAGAATCACCAATCCCCAGACTGGCCTTTTAGGCGGCGCGGATGGCATTCTGGTTGTCAATCAGCCAACTAAAGCCGGAGCCCTGGCGCAAATGCGTGTCATCAACGCCGATGGCAGCGAAGCATCCATGTGCGGCAATGGGCTGCGTACCGTGGCCCGCTATCTGGCCGAAAAATTTGATCAAGACGAGTTCCAGGCTGATACGCGTGATGCCAACCTGCTTGTTCGGCGCCAGCCTGATTTTGCGCCGGGCGTACCTGCTTTTGCCGTTGAGATCTCACCCGTCCGCTTTAACAAAGAAGCCCTGCCGTTTGACAATCTTGGTCATGAACGGCTGCTTGATACGCTGGTTCCTGAATTTATTCCTGGCCTGCGTTTTACCAGCATCGCGGTTCCCAATCCGCATCTGATCAGTTTTGTCTCAGCGGCTGAATTGGCGGACAACGTCTTGGGCGTCTTGGGTGAGCGACTGAATGGTCAAAACCCATATTTCCCTGATGGCGTCAACGTGAACTTTGCCCAGATTCTGAACGAAAACGAGCTGTTTGTCCGGACGTTTGAACGCGGCGTCGGTTTCACCAATGCCTGCGGAACCGGGATGTCAGCAACCTCATTGGCTTTTGCGCTGACGCATCCTGAACTGGCGCATTTTGATGAGCCGATGACCATCTACAACCCTGGTGGCATGGTCAAGACCATCGTTCACCACCAAGCCGATCACTATTGGATTGAACTGGTCGGCAACGCCACCTTCACGCATCATGTTACGGTTGACGAAGCCCAACTGCATCAGGGAAGCTTTACCGATGCTCAAACCCGCGCAACCGGCGAGGAAACGGCTTATGAAAAGTTTGTTACAGATTTACCGCACGTTAATGATCTACAAATTGGAAAATAAGCATTGACAACGAACATTAATATTGTTTACACTTAGTTTATCAATTATTATTCAACCTTTAATCTGGTCCCGTGAGGCCTCCAAGGATGTTCGTTAAAATAAAATCTTCGCCCTTTTTAGGGAGGACATTATTTGCATCGTCACTGGTCTCGCTTGGCCAGTGACGATTTTTCTTTGGGGGTAACACCATGCAAAACGACAATGATCAGATTACCAGCATTGCGATGCATCAACGCAAGACCTCAACCTGGGATATGTTTGCGACCTGGGTTGGTGCCAATGCCAACAACGGCACCTGGTTTGTCGGCGGGGTTTTGGCAGCTTGCGGTTTTTCAGTTGCCATGAACGTACTGGTTCTGTCATCAGCACTTTCTTATGTCTTCTTGAGTCTGATTGGCTACATCGGCTATCAGACCGGTGTCTCGACCATGGCCGTCAGCCGGGCATCATTCGGGGTGCGCGGCAGCTATCTGCCATCTTTGGTCAACCTGACGCAGTTTATTGGTTGGACGGCCGTCAATACGTTTATCGCGGCCCAATCCGTCAGTCTGCTTTTAAACGACCTGCTTGGCTGGCCAGTCTGGGGTAAGCCAGGCGGTTGGAAAGGCATCGTGGCTGGGATCGTGGTAATGAGTATTTTACATATCATCAGTATCGCCAGCGGCTCGCGTTCCGTTCAGATGATTGAGCGTTTGGGAATCATCCTGGTTTTGATCTTTGTCATCTGGGAATCGGTAGTCGTCTTAAAGACCGTCCCATTCTCGCATATCGTTAAATGGCAGGTCCCAGCCAGCGCCAAAATGGCTACCGGAGCCGCCATCGACTATGTAGCGGCCTTCAATCTGGCCTGGGTTACGGCAGGGGCTGACTTCACTCGTTTCACGCCAAAGAAGCACAATGCGACGCTGACGCCATTTTTCGGTGCCATGGTCGGGGTAATCTGGTTTGCCTTTATCGGCTTGATCTCAACCATCAGTATCGCCATTACCTCTGGTGCCTATAATGCCAACAACTCCGATCCAAGTACGATTGCCAGTCGGCTGGGGCTGGGGGTCGTTGCGCTGCTGGTTATCATCCTGACTTCGATGACCGCCAATGCCGTTAACCTGCTGGCAGCCGGCTCGGCACTTTCCAACATCTTCACCAACATCAAGCTGAAGTACTCGCTTTGGATCGTTGCCATCGTCGCCACCATCGTTACCTTTATTCCAATGATTGTTGGTAGTTTCCTTGACACGTTTACCGCTTTCTTGGATTATGTAGGTATGGTACTGGGACCAATCATCGCCATCATCTGTACCGACTTCTATCTGCGCTGCCACCAGAAATACGACGTCACGCAGCTGGCCAAGAAAAACGGCAGCTACTGGTACTCACACGGAATCAACTGGTCAGCCGTAGTTACCTGGATCATCGGTACGGCACTGTTCTTAATGCTGCATAACGTTGCTGCACTCAAGAACACGATCGGGGCAACGTTTTTGGTCATGCTGATCAGCGGTGCCATCTACTATGTCTTAATGCTAATTTTTAATCGAAAGGTCGCTTAATCTATGCTGATTCAAAACGTTCATGTAGATAACCAAAAAGATGCCGTTGACGTTCGGATTGAAGATGGCAAGTTTGCAGCCATCAAGCCTGGTCTGAGCGCTAAACCAGGCGAAGAAGTCATCGATGGTCAAAGCAAAGTGCTGCTGCCGCCATTTATCGACTCTCACGTTCACCTGGATGCCACGCTGACGGCCGGCCAGCCAGAATGGAACGAAACCGGTACCCTGTTCGACGGGATTCGCATCTGGTCAGAACGCAAAAAGGATCTCACCATTCAAGACGTCAAGCAGCGGGCTAAAAAGACGCTGCTCAATATGGTTGGTCATGGGATTCAGCACGTACGCAGCCATGTTGACGTAACTGACCCGCATCTGATCGCACTACAGGCCCTTTTGGAATTAAAGCACGAGATGCAGGATGTGGTTGATCTGCAATTGGTTGCCTTTCCACAAGAAGGCATTCTCTCCTATCCGCATGGCAAAAAGCTGATGAAGCAGGCCGTTAAGGAAGGTGCCGATGTCGTTGGTGGTATTCCGCACTTTGAGTTTACGACTGAATATGGCTGGAAATCAGTTAAGTTCCTGGTCAAGCTGGCCGAAAAATACAACAAGCTGGTTGACGTCCACTGTGATGAGATTGACGATCCGGCTTCACGTAATCTGGAGGTCTTGGCAACGATGGCCTATAAGACCGGTCTTGCCGACATGGTAACCGCCAGCCACACGACGGCGATGGGATCATACAATGATGCTTACACCTACAAGCTGTTCCGGCTGCTGAAGATGTCAAACATCAATTTTGTCTCCAATCCACTGGTCAACATGCATCTGGGCGGCCGTTTTGACACCTATCCAAAGCGGCGCGGTCTGACCCGGATTAAAGAGCTGGATGCTGCCAACATCAACGTTTCGTTTGGTGAAGACGATATTCAGGATCCATGGAACCCGCTTGGTAATGGCAACATGCTTGATTCCGTTTCAATGGGAGTCTATGCGGCTCATCTGATGGGCTACAGCCAGCTGCAGGACTCATTCAAGTTCGTAACCTACAATGCCGCTAAGACGCTGCATATTGCTGATCGTTACGGCATTAAAGAAGGTCTGGAAGCCAACTGCATCCTGTTGAACGCTGAAGACTTCTACAACGCTTTAAACAAGCACGTTGAGGTTCTCTACAACATTCGCCGTGGCAAGGTGCTGGCCAAGACCACCCCGGCTGAGACGACGCTTAACCTGCCTGACAGTCTGAAATAAGAATCATTAATACGATAAAAAGGTCTGCTCCTCAATTCAGGAGCAGACCTTTTTATTATCGATTATGAAGATAAGCTGATTATTCCAAGAAGTCCTTTAATTGCTTGGAACGTGATGGGTGGCGCAGCTTACGCAGAGCCTTAGCTTCGATTTGACGAATCCGTTCCCGTGTAACGCCAAAGACCTTGCCGACTTCTTCCAGCGTACGCGTCCGCCCGTCATCAAGGCCAAAGCGCAGCCTCAAAACGTTTTCTTCACGATCGGTCAGCGTATCCAAGACGTTTTCCAATTGCTTTTTCATCATTTCATAAGCAGCATGATCGGCAGGACTGGTAGCATCCTGGTCTTCGATAAAGTCGCCCAGATGCGAGTCATCCTCTTCACCAATCGGCGTTTCCAAAGAGACTGGTTCTTGGGCAATCTTGAGAATTTCGCGGACCTTCTTGGTTGGCATGTCCATTTCAGCACCGATTTCTTCAGGCAGCGGTTCCCGACCCAGATCCTGCAGCAATTGACGCTGAATCCGGATCAGCTTGTTGATGGTTTCGACCATGTGCACTGGAATTCGAATCGTCCGCGCTTGATCGGCAATCGCCCGCGTAATAGCCTGCCGAATCCACCAGGTCGCGTAGGTTGAGAACTTGAATCCCTTCCGGTAGTCAAACTTTTCAACGGCCTTCATCAGACCCATGTTACCTTCTTGAATCAGGTCCAAAAACTGCATGCCGCGACCAACATAACGCTTGGCAATGGAAACCACCAGACGCAGGTTGGCTTCCGCCAGTTCCTGCTTAGCCTGCTCATCGCCTTTTTCGATCCGTTGAGCCAGCGCAATTTCTTCGTCCGCCGTCAGCAGGTTGACCCGCCCGATTTCCTTAAGATACATCCGTACGGGATCATTGATCTTGACGTTGGTTGGGGCAGCGGTATCCTTTAAGGCCTTGTTGGACAGTTTTTCCGTGGCCTTCAAAGCGCGCGGATCTGGATCACCCTTTTCGTCAACGACGCTGATCCCGGCATCTTCAACGTTTTGAAGCAGATTATCCATTCCTTGGGCATTCAAGCCAAACGGAGTCGCGATCTGGTCAGTCAAGTCATCGTATTGAATTTCCTTGGCTTTCTTATAGCTTCTGATCAGCTTGCCCACGGCTTTGTCGTATTCAGTCTGATCAAAGTCGGCTTTGTTGGAAATTACCATGTCTTTCTTTTTGCTGTTTGCCATTATTAACTAGTCTCCTCCGTTTTTAATCGTTGCTGCTGACTATAAAGCTGAATGAGTTCAATCGTCAGCTGGGTGATTAGTTCGTGATCGCTCCGTGCCTTGGCTTCCTGCAGCGCCAATTTGGCTTGAGCGATCTTTTGTGTTAAAGGTGTCTTTTGCATGATGAGGCGCAGACAGTCGTCAATTGCAGCCGGTGGGACTGCTGCTGCATTCAAGCCATCCAGCTGTGTTAAAGTTGCTTTTAAAGCCGGATCGTCCACGTAGTCTAAAAAACTGGCTAAATCATACTCATCATGCTCGGTAAAATAATTCAAGGCCTGCTGATAGAGTTCCTGATACTGATCATGAACAAAGGCAAAATCAGGCATTGCCTTCAGCTGAGCCCTGGTGCCATAGTCATGGAGCACGGCCGTCAGTAATAAGCGCTCTGCCCGCTCAGTTTGATCAAGTGCCAATGACTGCTGCTCGGCTGCCGTCAGCGTGACCGCCTGTGGTGCTGGTTGTGTTTGGACGCGCCGCTTTTGGCCGTAAACCCGCTTATTAAACGATCCATTAAATCGGCGCTTGGGGGCAGCCGGCGGATTATCAGGCCATTGTGATGCTGACGGTGCCGTACCTGGCTGAGCAGCCGGCTGTGTTTGAAGCTGAGTCGTTAGCTGCTGCTGCAGATTTTGCGGATTGACCTGAAACTCCCTGGCCAATTCCTGTACGTACAGATCTCTGGCAACCGGATCACCGACCTTGGCGATCACGCCAATCGCGGCATTCAAATAGCTCAAAAGCTCAGCCTGATTGCTCAGATTCAGTCCTTGCCGCAGATAGCGCAAGCGAAATGCAGTCGGTGTTTCTTCGGTATTTTTCAGATAATCGCGAAACTTAGCTCCGCCATTTTGCTGAATGTATTCATCAGGATCTTGTCCGGTTGGCAGCTGCACGACACGAATCTTAAGCTGATTGGCAACCGCGCTGGCCTCGATCAGCTTAAGTGCCCGCTCAATGGCGTTTTGTCCCGGTGCATCGCCATCGTAGCAAATGTTCAGCTGAGCGGTCGTCTTGACGATCATCGCCAGCTGCTCATCGGTTAGACTGGTCCCCATGGAAGCAATGCCATTATGAACGCCGGCGCCATATGCCGAAATAACGTCCATGTAACCTTCAAAAAGCAGCAGTTTCCCATTTTCTCTGGCTGCTTTTCTAGCTAGATCAAAATTAAAGATCAAACGACGCTTGTTAAAAATCGGCGTTTCTGGACTGTTGAGATACTTCGGCGCGTCAGTTTTTTTTTGCAATAGCCGCCCTGAAAAGGCAACCGGTCGTCCCTGCCCATCCTTGAGCGGAAACATGACTCGATCATGGAAACGATCATGCAGACTGCCGGAGCGATCCTCGGTAAATAGTCCTGATCGGCGCAGCAGCTGATAGTCATGTCCTTCTTTTTCCAAAACGGCCTTTAAGACCTCTTCTTTAGGAGCATAGCCGAGATTAAACTGATCGATCAGCTCTTGAGTCAGGCCGCGCTTTTGCAGATAGCGACGGGCAGGCTCGCCAGCTGGCGTGTTCATCAAAATATGATGATAGAGTCGCATGGTCGTTTCATGCAGCTTAATCAAGCGCCCCTGCTGTGAATCCGGTGCCTGTTCCGTTTTAGATTCGGCACCGGCTTGAAAATCAGTTGGCAAGGCTACGCTACCCAGCTTGGCAACCTGCTCAACGGCTTGCGGAAATGATAGGTGATGCAGCTCCATCAAAAAGTCGAATACTGAACCCGAGCGATGACAGCTAAAGCAATAAAAGAACTGCTTTTGCTCACTGACTGAAAATGACGGTGTGTTATCTTCGTGAAACGGACAGTGCCCAACCAGGTTCTTCCCTTGCCACTGCAGCTGAACGTCTTGACTAATGACGTCAGCAATATCAACGGACTGCCGCACCTGATCGATCAATTCTTGCGAAAGTCGCGCCATTCGTTCACCCCATTTCCCGCGAATAGTAGCAAAAGGTCGCCTCCAGATGGAATGCGACCTTCAACGACTTCAGGCAGCATCTGCTTTTAGACACTACCTAATATACCTATTTAACATGATACCACAAGTCTGGAACAATACAATTCATTTGCTTGATAAACCGTAACTATTTAACGATCAGCTTGTCAAGATTACCAAGTGCATAGACATCATCAGCCAGCTGCTGCAAAAGGGCCAGCCGGTTGCTGCGGATGCTTTCGTCCTTGTCCATAATCATGTTTTCTTCAAAGTAGCTGGTGATTACTGGTGCCATTGCTCGCAGATCAGCAAAGTTTTGTGCCAGCGTCTGCGTATCCCACTTCTTGTCTAAGGAAGCCACCAGATCAAACAACTCGGTTTCCGATGGGTTTTGGAACTTGGCCGGATCAACTGCTGGTACGCCATCCTTAAAGTCAGCCTTCTTGGCAATCCGCAGTACCCGCGTCAAGGCTTCAACGTCTTCTTTAAAGCCGGCATCGTCCTTGTGCGCGTCAAGCGTCTCGGCTGCTGCCAGAACGTTGGCAATGTCAGCCGATTTGGTATCGACAACGGCATCAATCACGTCATAGCGCAGATCCTGCGTGTTGAAGAACTGCTTGAGCCGATCCAAGAAGAATGCGTGTACCTGACCAGCATTGTGCAAAACGTCAAATTCCGGCGTCAGTCCTTGAGCTGCCAATGCTTCTGCAAATTCATCAGCCATCCCCATTACCGGCAGATGCCAGCCGCGCGCAGCAATAATCCGTACGATCCCATAAGCCTGTCGCCGCAGTGCATATGGGTCATTGGAGCCGCTTGGAATCATATCAACGGCAAAGAAGCTGATGATGCTGTCCAGCTTGTCGGCAATTGCCAAAATCGCGCCGATCTTGCCGGCTGGCAGCTCGCCTTCAGCAGAGATTGGCATATAGTGTTCCTTAATGGCTGCAGCGACGTCAGCTTTTTCACCAAGCAGCTTGGCATAGATCTCGCCCATGATCCCTTGCAGCTCAGCAAATTCACCCACCATCTGCGTCGTCAGGTCAAACTTGTAGATGTGAGCAGCTCGATCAAGGTCTGCCAGCTCTTCATCACTAAGGTTCAGCTTTTGCCCAAGCAGCTTGGCCAAGACCGCCGTCCGTCCCATCTTGTCATACATGGAGCTGATCTTGTCATGGAAGCTGACCTTCTTTAAACGAGCCACGTATTGGTCAATCGTAATCTTTTGGTCCTCTTCATAGAAGAACTTAGCATCTTCCAGACGTGGTACCAGCACCCGTTCGTTACCCTTGATCACGTTTTCCAGGTATTCGCTGTTACCATTGCGGACCGCGATAAAGTGTGGCAAAAGCTTGCCTTCATGATCGCGAACACAGAAGAAGCGCTGGTTGTCCTTCATGGAGGTAATCAGGACTTCTTCAGGCAGGACCAGATATTTTTCATCAAACGAACCGGCAAATGAGGTTGGCCATTCAACCAGGTTATTGACTTCTTCCAGCAGGCCCTCATCCCAGTCGATGATCCAGTCGTTTTCCGCCAAGATCTCGTCAATCTGAGACTTGATCAGGTTCTTGCGCTGTTTTTGATTGGCGATCACAAAGTCGTTGTTCAGTTCAGCTTCGTAGTCTTCGGCATGCTTGATCTCCACGTCATGACCCAGGAAACGGTGACCACGCGTCATGCGGCCAGCCGTTACGTCCAGGATCGAAAATGGCACGATCTCATCATCCAAAAGCGATACCAGCCAGCGAATCGGCCGAACGAACTGCAATGAGTGACGGCCCCACTTCATCATCGTTGGGAAGTTCATGGCTTCGATGACGTCCCTTAAGCCGGGCAGAACCTCAGCAACCGGCTTGCCGTCAACGTGCTTTTCAACGTAGACGTATTCAACGCCCTTGATCTCTTTAAACTCGATGTCATCAACACTGACGCCTTGACCGCGCGTAAAGCCAATCGCTGCTTTGGTCCAGTTGCCATCTGCATCCTGAGCAATCTTTTTAGCCGGGCCCTTAACGGATTCGTTGACATCAGGCTGTTTGTCGGCTAACCCGGTAATCAGAAGAGCCAAGCGACGCGGCGTGGCAAATTCTTGAATCTTTGCAAAGTCAATGCGCTGTTCCTTTAAGTATTGAGCAACGCGTTCGTGCAGCTGCTTGATGCTTGGCGTTACGACATGCGCAGGCATTTCTTCCAGCCCAATTTCCAACAGATATGAATGTGCCATTTACTTGTCCTCCTTCTTGGCCTTGGCAGCTTGCTTGGCCGCCCGTGCCGCTGCTTTTTCAGCCAGCTTGGTGTATTTTTCGACCGTTGCCTGGCGTTCCTTTTCATCATGAATCAATGGGAAGCCCCGTTTGCGCCGTTCTTCGACAAAAGCCTTGGCAATCGACTTGGCCATGATCCGAATTCGGTGCAGGTAGCCGGCCCGCTCCGTTACTGAAACCGCCCCGCGCGCATCCAGCAGGTTGAACGTGTGGCTGCACTTCAAGACATAGTCATATGCCGGGTGGACCAGTCCCAGTTTGATCAGACGCTTGGCTTCGGCTTCATAGTCATTGAATTCTTGAAGCAGCATGTCTTGGTTGCTTTCTTCAAAACTGTACTTGGAGTGCTCATATTCTGGTTCCTTGAAAATGTCGCCATACTTGACGCCGTCTGCCCATTCCAGATCATAGACACTGTCAACGTTTTGAATGTATTCAGCCAATCGTTCCAGGCCATAGGTAACCTCGGCAGCTACCGGATCCATCTGCAACTCACCAACGACTTGGAAATAGGTAAACTGCGTAACTTCCATCCCATCGAGCCAGATTTCCCAGCCAACACCGGCACAGCCCATTGATGGGTTTTCCCAGTTGTCTTCAACAAAACGAATATCGTGTTCCAGCGGCTCAATGCCCAGCTGCTTCAAACTACCCAAATAGAGCTCTTGAATATTGTCTGGTGATGGCTTCATCAAAACCTGGAACTGGTGGTGCTGGTAAAGACGATTGGGGTTTTCGCCGTAGCGCCCATCGGCAGGCCGCCGAGAAGGTTCAACGTAGGCAACGTTCCATGGTTCAGGTCCAATTGCCCGCAGGAAAGTGTATGGGCTCATCGTCCCGGCACCTTTTTCGTTGTCGTAGGCCTGCATCAGCATACAGCCTTGGTCGGCCCAATATTTTTCAAGAGTAAAAATAATCTCTTGAACGGTGAGTTTCTTTGACATAATCTGACTCCTTTCAACGTAAAAAGTCCCTACAATGGCCAGCTGGACTGGTCATTGCAGGGACGAAGTTAATTCGCGGTTCCACCCTGCTTTTCTGCACCTTAGACATGCAGAACAGCTTAATTAAGCGACTGTTAAAGTGCCACGCTGCTTGATCGTTATCATGGCTTCCACCATCCCATGATCGCTTTGGTTCGACAGTAAGCAGCGATTCTTTGTCATCGTCGATTAGATTTAAATTTAGTTGCTCTTTTATCATAGACAACTACTTTACGCTTGTCAATTTTCAGAGCGAAGATTTTTCAATTGATTTTCCCAGGTCGCCATTTGATCGATGAACCGCTTGCTCTTTAAATGCAGCCCGAGCTCATCGTCATAAATCCGATCCAACGTATAGCGCAGCCGATTCTTAACGCTTTGATCAACCTGAATCTGATTGACCTGGGCCAGATTCAAAGAGGCAAACAGCTGCAGATAGCCAACCGTCCGGCGATCCAAGTGAAACCGACGCTCATCCAGGTTCCAGTGCCGACTGCACAGCATCCCCCCATTGGCTTCGGAAAAATCCAGCGGGCGATCGTTCAACCCACAGATCGTGCAGCAATCCCAAGTCTGCGCGGCTCCTAGCAAAGGCAGAAACTGCACTTCTAAGACGTTAGCCACAATCTGGGGGTCCTGCCCTTTATCGATCAGCTCGAGCGCGGCCGCCACTTGATTAAACCAACCGCCAATCGATCGGCCTTCTTCAAACGTTGCATCCACCAATTCAAGAATATAGGTAGCATAGGCACTGCGCAGGGGATCTTCGCCCAGATGAACGTATTGACGCGTATCACGCGCGGCACTCAAATAGCTGAGCGAGCCATTATCAGCCAGCCAGCCGGTATACTGTCCATGCGTAAAAGGCAGAATATCGCTGGTGATTTTGGCATGCGAACGATTGCCGCCCCGCACAAAAAACATCATCGGTCCGCGCTTGTCAGTCAAAAACTTGACCAGCAGATCACGTTCTTTATACGGGCGCCGATACATTACGATGCCGGCAAAGGAAGTATTTTCCCGCGCCATGCTCTCAGCTCCTTTTAATAGTCGTTGCTGCGGTAGCCGTAGTCTTTGAGCATTGCCGATTTATCGCGCCAGCCGGGAACCACCTTGACCCACAGCTGTAGATAGACCCGATCACCCAGCAGATGCTCGATGTCTTTTCTGGCCATGGTCCCGATTTGTTTAAGCATCTGCCCTTTTTTACCGATGATGATGCCCTTTTGTCCCGGCCGCTCAACGATGATATTGGCATTGATGTGTACCGTCTCATCATCTTGACGCTTGACCGACATGACATCGACGGCAACGGAATGCGGCACTTCCTGACGCGTCAGCATAAAGACTTTTTCACGAATCATCTCGGCAATCACGAAACGTTCAGGATGGTCGCTGATCTGATCGCTGGGATAGTATTGCGGACCGTTTGGCAGCTGATCGGCCAACTTGTTGATCAATGCATTGACGTTGTTGCCATTCAATGCCGAAACCGGAACGACATCGGCAAACTTGACCGTGCCATCCTCAAACTGCTTGACGATTGCCGGCAGCTCATTTGGATGCACCTTATCGATCTTATTGACGACCAGATAGATTGGCTTTTGTACCTGCTTAAGCCGTTCCATGATGAAGTTGTCGCCAGGACCGCGCTTTTCATCAGCAGCGACCACATACAAGACCGCGTCGACCTCATCCAAAGCCGAAAGCGTTGAGCGCTCCATAAAGTCGCCCAGCTTGGTCTGCGGCTTGTGAACCCCCGGCGTGTCGATGAAGACGATCTGAGCCTCATCAGTAGTGTAGATCCCTTGAATCTTATTACGCGTCGTTTGGGCAACGTTGCTCATAATGGCAACCTTTTGTCCGACGACATAGTTTAAAAGCGTTGACTTGCCGACGTTGGGCCGACCAATCAAAGCAACGAAACCAGATTTAAAATTTGGATTGTCCATATTTTTCCCTTTCCTAAATGCCTAACAAATTCTTGAAGCGCGGCCAAAAAATCAGCAGCCCGACCAAAACCGCGTAAAAAGCCGCCAGCAAGACGACCCCAGCGGCAATATCTTTAGCGTATTTAGCATCAAGATCATAGTGGTGGTGCACGACCAGATCAACCAGCTCCTCAACGATCGTATTGGCAAACTCGGCCGCAAACACGACAAAGATTGCCGATAGCAGCCACAGCCACTCAAAAACGTTGACCTGCATCAAAAAGGCCACGATAATCACCAAAACGGCCGCGATGATATGGAACCGCATGTTGCGTTCTTTTTTGACGACATCCTTGACCCCATCCCAGGCATGTCCCAGTGCCTGGATGAAATGACGATTTTTTTCGACCTGATGCTTATCTTGGGAGCCCATAGCCATTTAAAATCTCCTCTTGCAGCTTAAACATTTTTTCTTCATCGGCTTTTTCTTCATGATCATACCCATTCAAATGCAAAAAGCCATGCACGATCAAAAAGCCCAGCTCACGATCATTAGAATGACCCAAAAACTTAGCCTGCTCGCCAACTTTATCAATCGAGATGAACAGATCGCCGAGATTTTCCGGAATCTGGGCCGCCAGTTCTGGATCCAATAAGATCGGCGAGTCGTCACTGTCGTCTTCCAAGGCAAAGCTTAAAACGTCAGTCGCCCGATCAACGCCGCGATATTGAGCATTCAGTTCTCTGATTTGCGGATTGTGAACAAACGTTAGGGAAACCTCCGTATTGTCCTTTAACTCAAGGCACTTGGCCGCATATTCCAAAATATCGTGCGCCAGCTGCAATTGATCTTGGCTGACGGCATGGTCACCGGTTTGGTCGTAGATTTCAATATCCATTATTTTTTCTCCAAAGTCTGTTGCTCATCATTTTCATAGGCCGTAATGATGCGGGCGACAACTGGATGCCGAACCACATCGGCTGCGCTGAATTGAACGAATTCGATTGAGGGTACGTTCTGCAGAATTCGGGGTGCCGAGATCAAACCGCTGCGAGTTCCCCTTGGCAAGTCAATCTGCGAGACGTCACCGTTGACGACCATTTTCGAACCAAAGCCAAGCCGCGTCAGAAACATCTTCATCTGCGCATTGGTTGTGTTTTGTGCCTCGTCTAAGATTACAAAGGCATTATCCAGCGTCCGTCCCCGCATGTATGCTAATGGTGCGATTTCAATCGTGCCGCGATCGATCAGGCGTTCCACGTGGTCAGCGCCAAAAATCTCATTTAACGCGTCATAGATTGGTCGCAGATATGGATCAACCTTTTCCTTCAAGTCACCAGGCAAAAAACCTAGACTCTCACCGGCTTCTACGGCTGGCCGCGTCAGGATGATTCGCTCAACCTCGCCACGCTTTAAAGCAGCTACGGCCATGGCAACTGCCAGATACGTCTTCCCCGTTCCGGCTGGTCCAATCCCAAACGTAATGTCATTATCCTTGATGGCATGCACATACTGACGCTGACCAAAGTTTTTGACGCGAATCGATCGGCCTTTGCGATCCTTAATAATCGTTTCACTGTACAGATCGCCAAAGTACTGCAGCGTACCGCGACGAGCCATCTTCATCGCACTGACGATATCCGTGCTGCTTAAGCTGATGCCATGATGCAGCAGATCTACCAGCTGCTCTAAAACGTCATAGGTCAGATGAACGTCCTCATCTTCACCGCTGATTTTCAGATCGGTGCCAAACGGATTGATGGTTACGTTCATGCCTTCTTCTAAAAGCACCACGAATTTGTCTTGCGCGCCCAAAAGTCCCAATTCAACTTCAGGGCTTTCAATGCGAAAAGTCATTTCTGTCAAACGAAGATTTCCCCTTTGCTTTTGATTTAATCAATACCATCAAAAATTATAACATAGCCGGCTGCAATGCGCATAAACCGCAGCACGGCAAAAGAAAATCGTTGATAGCACTTGACTTAGAGCAGAAAAAAGCACTGCCCAAATCGGTACAGTACTTCTTATCTGGAGCAAACCCGCTACTGTCAGCAGTCCGGTGTCTCAATTCTTATTTTTGCAGGGCATCCTTAACGGTTTGGTTGACTACTTTGCCATCAGCCTTGCCCTTAACCTTTGGCATAACCGACTTCATTACCTTGCCGAAGTCCTTCATGCTGTCAGCACCCGTAGCTTGAACGGCCTCATCAACGATCTGCTTGATTTCGTCATCAGAAAGCTGCTTTGGCATGTACTTTTCAACAACGCTCATTTCAGCCTTGGTCTTGTCAATGAGATCCTGACGCTTGGCAGCAACGAATTCTTCCAAAGCTTCCTTGCGCTGCTTGTATTCACGCGCCAACAGCGAATTTTCTTCTTCTTCGCTTAATTCATGACCCAGCTTGATCTTTTCGTTTTGAACCGAAGCCTTAAGCATCCGGACCGTGCTCAGAGTTTCCTTGTCCTTAGCCTTCATTGCGGCAACCATGTCTTTAGTCAGCTTATCCAATAGACTCATTTCAAGTTCCTCCCGTTTTTCTAAATTATACAAAAAAGCCCCTGGTGAATGAGACATTCGCCCAGGAGCTGCAGCATTCTAGTGACGGCGCTTGTTCTTGCGCTTCCGAGCTGCTTCAGATTTCAACTTACGTTTTACGCTTGGCTTTTCGTAAAATTCACGCTTGCGGTATTCTTGCAGCGTTCCGTTCCGTGAAACCGTACGCTTAAAGCGTCGAAGAGCGTCGTCTAACGATTCATTCTTGCGAACGATAGTCTTTGACATTGTTGATTCCCTCCCTCCGAGCTTAGAATTCCGTACTGTTGCGATTAAAAGCGTCTAATTGACTGCTTCAATCTTATCACTACGAATGATATTATACTTAATCCAAAAAAGAGCGTCAACTGCTTTTTTGAAAAAATTTCAACTAATTTTCAGAATGGCTTAGTCGTTCTACAAACTTTGAATCAAACTGATTGTTTGTGATCATCTTGATCTCTTCGCCATAAGGAGCGACTTTCTTTTTAGGATTATCGGCCAGTGGAACCCAGGGCGTCTCCATAATTTTAGGTACCTGTTCCAATTGCGGATGATGGGCAATATAACTGAGCGCCTCAAAGCCAATCGTTCCCATCCCTAGATTTTCGTGGCGGTCTTTATGGCTGCCTTGCGGGTTTTTAGAATCGTTTAAGTGAATGACCTGCAGCTTTTCAAGGCCCAAGACATGATCAAATTCTTCCAAGACGCCATCAAAGTCGTTTTTGACGTCATAGCCGGCATCATTGGTATGACATGTATCAAACGTTACCGAGAGCTTTTCGTTATAGACAACCTGATCCATGATCTCGGCAATCTGCTCAAATGAAGTACCGACCTCAGTTCCCTTACCAGCCATGGTTTCAATCGCAATCTGCGGCTCTTGATCGGGCATGATAATCTCGTTTAATCCTTGCGCAATCTGATGTAAGGCTGCTTTGGCCCCAGCACCGACATGAGCTCCGGGATGCAGCGTAATCTGCGTGGCACCAATAGCCGCGGCCCGTTGAACCTCTTGACGCAGGAACTCAACGCCAAAAGCAAAGTTCTGCGGCTTGAGCGTGTTGCCCAGATTAACGATATAAGGCGCATGAACTACCAGATGACTAAAGCCATGCTCTTCAATATAGGCCCGACCTTCTGGAATTCTCATTTCATCGAGCGGCTTGCGCTTGGTATTCTGTGGCGCACCAGTATAAACCATAAACGTATTGGCCCCATAGCTGGCTGCTTCTTGAGCAGAACCAAGCAGCATTTTGGGCGCTTTAAGACTGACATGTGAGCCAATCAGCATTTGATCGCATCCTTTCTTTAATAAGCGAGTCTCTTTATTTTAGCGTATTTTATCGCTACAATAAAATTATTGACTCGTTCGCTGTTAAGGAGGAATTTCTATGGCGAAAAAACGCATCTACGTTCCCAAAAACAAGACCAATGGCGAAAAGAAAGGCGACCGTAAGATCTGGGTGGAAAACGTCAAATTTTTAACGACCGCCGAGTATCACGAACTGCAAGAAGCCATTCGCCAATATTCACGTCCCGAATTGATCAACCGCAATCTGCTTTTGATCTCGATTGCGCTAAACAACGGACTGCGCGCCTCTGATGTCGTGACGCTGCGAGTTGGCCACGTTAAAAACAAGACCCAAACGCGGATCATCGAGCAAAAAACCGGTAAGGCCAAGACGCTTTACTGGAACAACTGTCTGGCTGAGATCATCAACTACTTAAACGAGCTGGACTTCAAAGACGATAACGATTGGCTGTTTCCCGGCCGCCAAGACGGTCACTTCTCCGTGCATGGCTTTTATCAAATGCTGCAGCGAATCGCGCGTAAAACCGGCAACGAAAAATTGGTAGCTAAGCTGGGGACGCACTCGTTTCGCAAGACATTTGGCCGTCAGCTGTATAAAGATGGCGTCAACATCGAAATCATCTCGCAGCTGTTCAATCACTCCTCTGAACGCAATACCCGCCATTATCTTGGAATCGAGCAAGAGGATCTGGACAAGGTCGTCCGCAACTTCAAGCTTGAATAATCGTAGTCAAGATCCGCTATTGTAAGGCTGTAAGGCGCGCACTAGCTTCATAAGCTTACATCCACTGTTGCTGGCTGATTCTTGTTAATTATTGGATCACAGCCAACTTTAGGCGGGGCTGATTAAGGCTGATCTTTTTAAGGCCAGCTCATCATAAGTCCAGATTCTTGCCGCGGTTCTGTCAAGGTACTTTGGGCTGTACTTTGCTGGCTGAAAATTCTTGACTTAGTGAAGAAAATCCAGTTTTGAACGATTGCCCGCTCTGAATTTACCTACTTTGCGCCGATTTTTAGTCAAAAGCAGGTAATTGCATATTCCCCCACCTTAATTAAAAAGGATCCGCTAAGCCAGCGGATCCTTTTTAATAACTGATTCGGTTAGTCTTCTTTATCTTCGTCTTCAGCTGGAACTTCCAGACGCAGCTCTTCCAACTGTTGTTCACTGACGCGAGCTGGTGCCGCCGTCAATGGTTCAACGGCCTTTGAGTTCTTAGGGAAGGCAATCACATCACGAATGCTGTCAGCCTGCGACAGGAACATTACCCAGCGATCCAGGCCAATTGCCAGACCACCCTCTGGAGGCATTCCCAGTTCCAATGCCTTGATCAAAAAGCCGAAGCGTGCTTGAGCCTTTTCTTTGCTGTAGCCCAGGGCCTTAAAGACCTTTTCTTGAATTTCAGGGTCGTGAATACGAATAGAACCCCCACCGATTTCCTGACCGTTCAAAACGATGTCATAGCTTTGCGCGTGCGCCTGATGTGGGTCTTCGCCATCTTCCAGATAGTGCAGGTCCTCAGGGTTAAGCATCGTGAATGGGTGGTGAGCCGCAATCCACTTGCCAAAGCCTTCATCATATTCAAACATTGGCCAGTTAACGATCCAGACATAGTTCCATTGGTTGGGATCAGTTAAGCCGAGCTCTTGGGCAAAGTGGTTGCGCAGGTATCCCAATGAGTCGCAGACAACGTGGAACGAGCCGGCAACGATTAAGATCAAGTCGCCTTCCTTGGCATCAAGCGCCGCATTTAATTCAGCAGCTTGGTCGTTTAAGAACTTGGCAACGGGACCATTGTAGCCATCCGCGCCTACCTTGACCCAGGCCAGTCCCTTGGCATTGTAGCGCTTGATGTAGTCTTCCTGCTTGCTGATGTCTTTACGGGAGTATTTGTCAGCTCCACCAGGTACGACAATGGCCCGGACATAGTTGCCAGCTGCCACCGTACTGCTGAATACCTTAAACGAGCTGTCCTTCACCAGATCACTGATATCATGAATCAGCATTTCAAAACGCGTATCCGGCTTGTCGGTACCGTACTTGTCCATTGCCTCTTGCCATTCCATACGTGGGAAAGGCGTCTTAACGTCAATGTCCAAGACTTCTTTCATGACGTCTTTGATCAGGCCTTCCGTCATCGCTTGAATGTCTTCTGGCGTGGCAAAGCTCATTTCAGTATCGATCTGCGTAAATTCTGGCTGCCGATCGCCCCGCAAATCCTCATCACGGAAGCATTTGGCAATCTGATAGTACTTGTCGACCCCAGCTGCCATCAACAGCTGCTTAAACAACTGTGGCGATTGCGGCAAAGCGTAGAAGCTGCCTGGGTAGACCCGTGAAGGCACGATGTAGTCACGCGCCCCTTCTGGAGTAGAGCGCGTCAGTTCTGGCGTCTCAACATCCAGGAAGCCATTCTTTTCAAAGTAGCGGTGAACGACATGCGTAACCTTGCTCCGCAGCATCAAGCGCTTCATCATCTCAGGACGGCGCAGATCAAGGTAGCGGTATTTCAGACGCAGTTCTTCAGAAGCATCAACGTCATCCACGATTTCAAACGGCATTGGCTTGGACTTGGCCAAAATGCTGGCTTCTTTAACTTCAATCTCGATCTTACCCGTCTTCATGTCAGGGTTGACTTCCTTACGAGCCCGCACCAGACCATGCGCTTCAATAACGTATTGGTTCCGTACCTGGTTGGCGATCTCAAATGCTGCTGGATCAATCTTTTCATCAAAAACCAGCTGCACGATGCCAGAGCGATCCCACAAGTCGATAAAGATCAGGCCACCCAGATTGCGTCGCTTGGCAACCCAGCCTTTTACGACGACTTCTTGGCCAATCTGCTGTTCGCTGGTCTCACCAGCATAATTGGTACGCTTCATTTTTTATTACCCCTTTGTCTGTTCTTGATAAACGGCTTTAAAATCGGCAAAAACGCGGTCCAGCGGTAAAGTAGTCTCTTCACCGGTGGCCATTACCTTAAAGTGAACCGTGCCGCTTTCCAGTTCTTTTTGGCCAATCGTCAAAACGACTTTGGCATTTTCCTTGGCAGCCGTCTTAAACTGCGCTTTTGGCTTACGGTTCAAGTAGTCGCGTTCGGCAACAAAGCCGGCATCCCGCGCCGCTTCAACCAGTTTAAAGCTGGCAGTGTTGGTTGCCTCGCCAATGCCCACGACATAAACGTCTAAGTCAGGATCCGCTTTTTTAAGCAGTCCTTCTTCGTTGAGCAAAAGCATCAGCCGTTCTAAGCCAATCGCAAAGCCAACCCCTGGCGTATCCGGACCACCAAGCTCTTCAACCAGTCCACTGTAGCGGCCACCGCCACAGATCGTCGTATAGCCTTGACCTAGCGACTTTGCCTGAACCATGACCTCAAAAATCGTGTGGTTGTAGTAATCCAGTCCCCGCACCATGGTTGGGTCAACCGTGTAGTCAATGTCCAGCTCATCCAGCATTTCCTTGACCAGATCAAAGTGCTTTTGGGCATCATCAGTCAAATAGTCCAGAATTGATGGCGCATCATCAACAAACTGCTTGTCGCGTGGATCCTTGCTGTCCAAGACCCGCAATGGATTCTTTTCCAGACGTTCTTGAGAATCCTCGCTCAGTTCATCGTAGTGCGGCTTTAAGTAGTCGATCAGTGCTTGACGGTAGGTATCGCGCGTTTCTTGATCGCCAAGCGTGTTGATGGCTACGCGCAGACCCGTTAACCCCAGCTGCTTGAACAGGCGCAGCGCCATGGTCATAACTTCAACGTCAACGGCTGGATTGTCGCTGCCGAATGCTTCAACCCCGATCTGGTGGAACTCACGCTGCCGACCAGACTGCGGCCGCTCATAGCGAAACATTGGTCCCATGTAGTAGACCTTGTAAGGCTTGTTGTATTCAGGGCCGTACAGCTTGTTTTCAACATAGGCCCGGACCACGCCGGCCGTACCTTCTGGGCGCAGCGCCACGTGACGATCGCCCTTGTCTTTAAAGTCATACATTTCTTTGGTAACGACATCAGAAGTCTCACCAGCTGAGCGGGCAAAAATATTGTAGTTTTCAAAAATTGGCGTGCGAATTCCGCGGTAGCCATAGCGCGCAAAGATTTCACGAGCCAGCTTCTCAACGGCTTCCCACCGAGCGGATTCGCCCGGCAAGATATCAGCCGTGCCTTTTGGGCGTTGATAGCGCATTGTATCTCTCCTCCATTGATCAATCAGTCGATTTAAAAAAGCACCCCTGCTGCTGCAAGGGTGCTTGAATGCACGGTACCACCTTGGGTTTACTCTTGGGTAACGTAGCTTCGACGGGGTCATGACCCTGCCTCCAAAGCGTCACTCGGCAGCCAATCGACAGGGCTTGCACCAATTCCCCGCTCGCTGAAAGCTATGGCAGACCGAACATTCTTTTTCATCGGCATCTCTAAATTTAATTACTTACTTAGCCTACTAGGCTTGAGCTGTTTAGTCAATAGGCCAGCCATGAATTAGTCTTGATTTTCCAATTGATGCTTTCTAAACTTATCTTAATGATTCATGATAAAGGAGCAAAAATCTTGAAGTTTCATCGTCCTGCCAAAGCTGTCCTGGTTGCGATCAGCATGGCATTAACTGCAATTGTCATGGTGGTCGCGCTGACGTTTTCGCGAACGACCACCATTGAAACCAGTGGGCTCAACGTCCGTACCGGTCCTGGGCTTGACTATGCCACGATCGGCACCGTTAAAAAAGGCCAGCGCGTAACGATTCTCAAAACGCGCAACTCATGGTATAAGATTCGGCTAAGCGATCGGCGTTTTGGCTGGGTCGCCAGCTGGCTGGTTCATCCCAAAAACAATCTCAAGCACGTCTCAAACCTTTCCGAAGCTACAATCGTAATTGACCCTGGCCATGGTGGTTCTGACTCTGGTGCCGAATACAAAAACAGCACCAGCAAGCGCTACATGGAAAAGACCTATACACTGCAGCTGGCCAATCGCGTTGCTCAAGAATTGCGGCTGCGGGGCGCGCACGTAATCATGACGCGCGACTCGGACCGTTACGTTGGCCTCAAACCGCGACCAGCCCTTGCCGAAAGCATGCATGCCGATGCCTTTATCAGTTTCCATTTCGATTCTTCGCCGGCTCACAACGAAGCCTCGGGATTTACGACCTATTATTACCATAAGGGCGCGTCCAAAAAGCTGGCCAAGGCACTGAACAAGCAGCTGAACAACCTGCCATTGACCAATCGCGGCATTGAATTTGGCGACTTTCTGGTCATTCGCGATAATACCCGTCCAGCCGTGCTTTGCGAAATGGGCTATATCAATTCAACTAAAGACTTTAATCAAATCAAAAACGCCAGCTATCAGCAAAAGATCGCCCGCGATATTACCAAGGGATTAAATAACTACTTTAAAAACTAGACAGAAAGGATGTTGGTCTTATGTCTGCATATCAGCTTAATCAAAAATGGCTCAGCCAATTGCCGTTTCGCCAGATTGAGAATTGGCGGCCGGTTGCTGGTGGCGACATCAATGCCGCCTATCAGATCAAGGCTGATCAAAGAACCTATTTTTTAAAGGTCCAGCCGCATCATCCGGCCAGCTATTTTGATCACGAAAAACGCGGTCTGGAAGCAATCGGCGCGCTCGTCAAAACCCCGACGCCGCTTGCTCAAGGACAGATTCAAGGCGATGCCTACCTGGTGCTTGAATGGCTGGAAAGCGGCAGCGGCTCACAGGCTGATCTAGGGCGGGCAGTTGCCAGAATGCACGCCCAGCACGCCAAACAGTTTGGCTTTTATGAAAATCACACCACCAGAGCGCTGGTTAAAAACAATGCGTGGAATGACAGCTGGCGCGACTTTTATCTCAAGCAGCGGCTGGATCCCGAAATTACCATCGCTAAAGAAAACGGGCGCTGGAATGACTGGCGCGAGACTCACTATCAAAGAATGCGCCAAGCCTTCAGTGACTATTATGATCAGCACCAGGTCATCCCCAGTCTTTTGCATGGCGATCTCTGGGCAGGCAACTACATGTTTGATGATACCGGTCAGCCAGTCTTGATCGATCCGGATGCGGTCTATGGCGATCGTGAGTTTGATCTGGCTATGACCACGATTTTTGGCGGCTTTGAGCCTGCGTTCTACCAAGCCTATCAGCAGGAATATCCATTGGCAAAAGGCGTCAATGAGCGACTGCCATGGTATCAGTTCTACTATCTGTGCATGCATCTGATCTTGTTTGGCGAAACTTATGGCCCAGCAGTTGACGACATTTTAGAACGCTACTGATAAATTGATCAATGTGTAGATTTTCTAGTCCCAATCGATTCAAGTATGATTTGCAAAGCGATGTTGTTTTTAACGTTGAACTGACTGTAACCACTGATTGTCATGACAACGGCGCCAGTACCCTGCCTGATTATCGATCAGCTATTCAAGAACCTAATTAAAAAGCGAGTAACGGTCTAACCGCTGCTCGCTTTTTAAAAACTATTTTTCATAAAGAATCGTAACCGGACCGTCGTTTTCCAGCTCAACTTTCATATCAGCGCCAAAACGACCGGTTTCAACATGCACGCCGGCTTGACGCAGTTTTTCGTTGAAACGGTCATATAAAGGCGCGGCAATTTCCGGCTTAGCAGCTTTTGAAAAACCAGGCCGATTGCCATGTTTGACGTCAGCATACAGAGTAAACTGTGAAATCGACAAAATCGCGCCATTGACATCTCCCAGCGCCTGATTCATCTTGCCGTTCTCATCTTCAAAAACGCGCAGATTGACGATCTTATGCACCATCCAGTCCAGCTGCTCATCAGTATCTTCAGGTGCCATTCCCACCAGCAGCAGATAGCCTTTTTGAATCTGGCCGACCGTTTCGCCATCGATTCTGACGGCAGCATGATTGACTCGTTGTAATACGACACGCATTTGATCACCTCTTAACGAATTACCCGTTTGACAACATAGACATCTGGAATGTTTTTCAGGCTGTCCAAGATCAGCTGCAGATGCTGACTGTTGCGCACGCCAATCGTAGCAGAGATCGTGGCCATCTTATTGTGGTCGACCTTGCCATTGACCGATGTTAAAAAGCGCGTGTTGTTGTTGATGGAGCGCAGCACGTCATTCAACAGGCCATTGCGATTGTAGCCCTCAACTTCAATGTCGGCATTGTAGTTGGTCTTATCGCCGGCTGGATTGGCCCAAAAGACCGAGACCAGCCGCTCGCCGTTCTTTTCGGCTGCCTTGACGTTGGGACAGTCGGCACGGTGAACGGAAACCCCGCGGCCCTTGGTAATGTAGCCAACGATCTCATCGCCAGGCACGGGACTGCAGCAATGGCTGAGCCGCGTCAAGAGATTGTCAACGCCTTCAACGACCACGCCTTCTGAGCTTTTGGCAAACTTACGCGGGTTGTTGGCATTTTTATTTTCAAAAGTCTGGTGATCTTCCAAAACGGCTTTTTGCGCGGCCCGCTGCTTGTCATCAGCCTCTTTTTTACGAATGTCGGCCGTAAAGCGATTGCGCACCCCAATTGGCGGCACGTCACCAAAACCAACCGCGGCAAACATGTCATCAGCCGTCTTGTAGTGCATCTGATCAGCAATCTGTTTGTTCTTTTCCGTAGTCATCAGCTCATTAGGATCATAGCCAGCATCGCGCAACTGACTGGCAATAATCTGACGGCCGCTTTCCACGTTTTTGTCGTGATCATGGGCTCTGAAGAACTGACGAATCTTATTGCGGGCCCGCCGCGTAAAGACCAGATCCAGCCAGTCGCGACTTGGCCCTGCCGAACTGGATGAAGTTAAAATGTCGACGATATCACCGTTTTTGATCTCATAGTTCAAAGGTACGATGCGACCATTAACCTTGGCACCAGTCGTATGATTACCGACTTCCGTATGAATCTGGTAGGCCATGTCCAGCGGCCCCGCGCCCTTTGGCATTTCAATAACATCGCCTTTGGGAGTAAACGCGTAGACCTTGTCGGCAAAAACGTCGCTTTGAATGCCCTGCAAAAATTCATCGGTGCCCTGCGATTCGCTCTGCAGCTCCAGAATTTCCTTGACCACGTTGAGTTTTTTGGAGTCCTGCGTCTGCTTGATGCCATTGGTCTTGCCTTCTTTATAGGCCCAGTGTGCAGCAACCCCGTATTCGGCAACCTCATGCATATCGTGAGTCCGAATCTGAATCTCCAACAGCCGGCCTTCTGGACCAATTACCGTGGTGTGCAGCGACTGATAGCCGTTTGCTTTCGGCATAGCAATATAGTCTTTAAAACGGCCCGGCATTGGCTTCCAGTTGGTGTGAACCGCGCCCAAAACGGCATAGCAATCCTTGATTGAGTCAACCACGACCCGAATCGCCAGCAGGTCATAAATCTGCTCAAACTGTTTATGCTGCGTGACCATCTTGCGGTAGACCGAGTAAATGTGCTTCGGGCGGCCATAGATTTCAACGTTAGGACCCAGTTCCAGATCGCTGATGGCTTTTTTAACGTCGACAATAGCCCGATTAATGTATTCGACCCGCTGATCACGCCGCGAATTCATCAGATGCACGATGCGGTAGTACTGCTGCGGATTGAGATAGCGCAGCGACAGATCCTCCAGCTCCCATTTAATGGTGCTGATCCCCAGTCGGTCGGCAATCGGCGCGTAGATTTCCAGCGTTTCATTGGCAATCCGCCGCTGCTTGTCGGGACGCAGATGCTGCAGCGTCCGCATATTGTGCAGGCGGTCAGCCAGTTTAACGATCATCACACGGATATCCTTGCTCATTGCCAGCAAAAGCTTACGGTGCGTTTCGGCCATCTGTTCTTTGTTGGACTTGTAATGAATCTTAGAGATCTTGGTGTCGCCATCCACGATCATGGCAATCGTCGGGCCAAAAAGCTCGCGAATATCATCCAAAGTGGCTCCGGTATCTTCAACGATATCATGCATGTAGCCCGCGCATACCGTTTCTGGATCCATGTGCAGATTGGCCAGGATGCCGGCAACTTGAATCGGATGGATGATATAGGCCTCGCCCGACTTGCGATGCTGGTCAGCGTGCGCAACCGCAGCAAAATGGTAGGCGCGCTCAACCATTTCAACATGTTCTTCATTCATGTATGAAGAAACGATCTTTTTAACGTCTTCATGCGTTAGTTCATTGTTTTTTGACATCCTGCATCAACTTGCTTTCTTTAGATTGATTTTTGACGGCATCTTGAGTCATGGCCTTAGCCAGATATTCGATGCCTAAATAGACCAGTGCGAAATAGTAAGTGTAGCGTGATACTTGAAAAAGTCGGACGCCGATCAGATAACCGACTGGAAAGACCAGCAGCTGCCAGGAGCGATCCTGCTGCTTGGCGACTCTTCTGCCGGCCCAGACAACGTAACAGAAATTAACCAACAGCAAAAGCCAAATAATGATCTGAACGCGCGATACCAGATGCTGCTTTAAAAACAGCGGGTTGATCACCAAAGATAGCACCAGATCGCTGATTAAAAGCCGGCGATCGGTCGTCCGCCAAAATTGCTGCAACTTCTCCATTAAATTCTCCTCACTCATGCCAAATTGATTGACATTTATTGTAACACAATGCTTGGCGTTGCGCTTAACGAGCCAGTTCCAACTGATAGGAAACCGCGGCCAGCAGATACAGCGGAGCCGTTTCCGTACGCAGAATCCGCGGCCCCAAGCCAGCCGGCACGACGCCTTGCTCCTTCATCTGGTCAACTTCGGCTGCACTGAGTCCGCCTTCTGGACCAAAGACTGCTAACAGCTTTTGACCTGGCTGCAGCTGCTTGAGCGTTTTGGCCAGATTAGCCTCTTCACCCTGCTTGGCTGATTCTTCCCAAGCCACGATCTTAAAGTCGGCCGGCTCGTTTTTTAAGACCTCGCTGAGCTTGCCGCCATAAACGACTTCTGGCTGGCGATTGCGATGCGACTGCTCGGCCGCGGCATTGGCAATTTTTTGCAGCCGTTCAATTTTTTTGGCCTGTTTTTGTGGATTCCAACGGCTGATGGAACGCTGCGCCGCAAAAAAGACAATCCGGCTGGCTCCCATTTCAGTAGCCTTTTGCACGATCAGTTCCGGTTTTTCCTTTGTCTTGGGTAAACCGCAAGCCAAAATCACTTCCACCGGCAATTCGGCATCAGTCCCCAGATCGCTTTGCAGCTCAACGGTGGCTGGATTCAGACTGACAAGCCGGGCCAGATAGACTTTTTGATCATTAAGCGCAACTTCCAGCTCATCATTTTGCTCCGCGCGCAAAACGTCAACCAGATGATGGGCAATGTCTTTTGGCAAGACGAGCCGTTGATCTTCAGGCACCGGTTCATTGATAAAATAGCGTTGCATATGGGTCCCCTATTATTCTGCGTGCGTTGGCTTATGGGCGATAATGCCATACCAGTCCTTAATCCGCATCGTCTCATCGATTTTAAAGCCGCCATCGCGCAATGCTTGGGCCACTTCATCAAATTTGTCATTGATGATCCCAGAAGTCAGAAAATGACCGCCTGGCTTGAGATTTTCGTAAGCCTGTGGAATCAGCGGCAAAATAATCTCAGCCAGAATATTGGCAACGATCAGATCAGCATCTTGATCATGAATGCCATCCAAAAGACTGTTTACGCCAATCTCAACGTCTTTGGCAGCCGGATTGAGCGCCAGATTCTTTTTAGCAGAGCGGACAGCCACCTCATCAATGTCATAGGCCTTAATCTGCCCCACACCTAACAGTTTAGCCGCGATGCTGAGCACGCCTGATCCGGTACCAACGTCCAACATGCTTTCGCCACCGCGTACCGTAAGCTCCAGCGCCTGCAGCATCAATTGCGTGGTTGGATGCGTTCCCGTACCAAATGCCATCCCCGGGTCTAAAATCAAAAGCTTTTCATCTGAGCTCGGCTGATAGTCCTCCCATTCTGGCACAACCGTCAAAGTCCGCGTGACTCGTACTGGGTGATAGTATTTTTCCCAAGCGGTTTTCCAGTCCTGATTTTCGATTGCTTCGCTTTTAACCGTGGCGGGCATTGGATTCAGGCCAAATTCTTTCAGTTTTAAAACCCGCTGCTTGATGCCAGGCAAAAGCTCTGGAACAAAAACACTGCTGGGATAGTAACCCGTAACCGCGGCTCCCGTTTGGCGATGGGGAATCGAGCTGGGATCAATAATCTCATCTCCATAACGGCCGGGCTTCAATTTAGCAAAATCCGCGGCATCCTCAATCTGAATTCCCGCCGCACCGGTATCGGTCAAAATATAGCTGACCGCGTCAACCGCCTCCGTACTGGTTTCGACGGTTACTGCCGTCCAATCGTTCATCTTTTTTCCTCCTTTGTATGGCAAAAAAGCGCCCTAAAAGGCAAGGACGCTTCAGTTGTACTTATTGATTTTGCGGATCGTCATGCTTGACTGCCTGCTTGGCAATCTTTTTCTGCTCTTCTTTTTCCATGTACTGCTGCAGATACAAGATCAGATCCGTTTCCGTCTTAAAGATTCGCGGATGATGCTGATGATGCAGCCGAACATCAATCTCATTGATCTTTAAGCGACCCGTCCATGTATGGGAGTAGCGAACGATCACTCGGTTATTGAGCTTGTGCCGCCCAAAACGGAAAATATAAACGTGTTCCGGTGTCATCATCGGTCGAATATATTCACGTTTGTAATCCAGATCATTGTCGCGCATGAATTTTTTAGTTCGATTTAAGATGGCAATCCCTCCCCTACAATAGATTGGAAAAAATTTCCTTAACTAGTACTAACCATTTTATCATATTTAGCTTGACTTTGAACGTTTCAAGCCTAACAAAAATCAAACAATTAAAGTAACAGTCTATCATAAGTTGGAAAATAATAACAGAATATTTTTTTGCTTTTTAAATTATCGAAATCTCGGAAATTTTCAAGCAGCGTTACGGATAGTTTTTTCGTTTCGGAATTCCTTTGTTGATCTGGTTTGCGCAGGGTGGATCATCAAATCTGCGTTTCCAGCAGCTGCTGCTTGTCAACTGCTATCACCTATCTTATTTATCAGATTAGATTAAGAAAGCATAAATACCAGGCCTTTTTGGTACTTTGGCCGCTGTTGAAATGGTAAAATCAGTCATCATCAATTATCAATGGAGGAAAACACGATGGAACTGCTGTTAACGCTGGTCGGTCTGTGGCTGCTTTGGAAACTGTTCAAACTTTCATTGCATCTGCTGTTTTGGATCGCCATCATTGCCGTCGCCGCTTTCTTTGTCAAAACGCTGATTCTGCCAGCTATTTTGCTGATCGGCGGTATTATCGGCTGGGGCGTTTTACGCGGCTAGCGCAATTTTAGCTGAAATCAGTCATAAAATGATCAAAAACACAACTTTTTTATCATTTGCCTGGCTTTATTTACGCATTATTAACAAATTTCAAATCAGAATGCTATAATGAGTCTTGCAATATGCAATACTACTTTAAGGGAGACTTTACTTATGTCTAAGAATCATCAAAAAGTTGTCCTCGTCGGTGACGGCGCGGTAGGTTCAAGCTACGCATTTGCGATGGCACAACAAGGCCTGGCTGAAGAATTCGCGATCGTTGACATCATCAAGAAGCGTACGGAAGGTGACGCTCTTGACCTTGAAGACGCTACCCCATTCACGGCTCCAAAGGCTATCTACTCTGCTGACTACGACACCTGCAAGGATGCCGACCTGGTAGTTATCACTGCCGGTGCTCCACAAAAGCCAGGTGAAACTCGTCTGCAACTGGTTGACAAGAACCTGAAGATCATCAAGTCCGTTGTTGAACCAATCGTTAAGTCTGGCTTCAACGGTATCTTCCTGGTTGCCGCTAACCCAGTTGACATCCTGACCTACGCTGTTCAAAAGCTGTCCGGCTTCCCACGCAACAAGGTTGTTGGTTCCGGTACTTCTCTGGACTCCGCTCGTCTGCGGGTTGCCCTGGCTAAGAAGTTCGACGTTAGCCCAGTTGACGTTTCTGCCAACATCATGGCTGAACACGGTGACTCTGAATTTGCTGCCTACTCATCTGCTACGATCGGCGGCAAGCCACTGCTGGACCTGGCCAAGGAAAAGGGCGTTTCTGACGAAGAACTGCTGAAGATTGAAGATGACGTTCGTAACAAGGCTTACGAAATCATCAACCGCAAAGGCGCTACCTACTACGGTGTTGCTACTGCCCTGACTCGGATTTCCCGCGCCATCCTGCGTGACGAAAATGCCGTTCTGCCAGTTGGTGCCCCTGTTGATGGCGAATACGGTCTGAAGGGTATCTACATTGGTACGCCAGCCGTTGTTAACGCTTCTGGTGTCGCTCAAGTTCTGGAAGTTCCTCTGAACGAACGCGAATCCAAGGCTATGGCTGACTCTGCCAAGACCCTGCAAGAAGTTGCCGAAAACGGTATGGCTAAGCTGATGGGCGAAAACTAATCCGTTCTGGTATTAATTTAAGAAAAGCTGCTGGTTATCCAGCGGCTTTTTTTGTACTAAAAAAAGCCCGCGCGGTGGCGAGCTTAAAAATTGGTATCTTGGCTTAATGGCCTTAGTGCTGAGAAGCCCCGCTGGTAGCATCAGTGTCTGCTGGTTCAGGAGCGTCCTCTGATGCGCCGGTCGTGGTATCGGCAAGTGGCTGATTGTCGGCTTCATCTTCCACGCTGGCCGCTGAAGCTCCTGAGAAGGCGTCAATTTCTTCGCCATGTGCTTCCTTAGCGGCCTTTAAGAAATAACTGAATGGCTTCAAGGCTTGGGCCTGGTACTTTTCAACATATTCGTCAACCAGCTTTGGATCTTGAGTCTCTTTGTCTAAGAACATGTGGTTGGTTGAAAGCGGCATTTCATGCGTGAGCTTAACGTCAATTACTACCGGTAGATCGGTTTGTTGCGCCTCAACCATGGCGGCTTTGAATTCAGCCTTGGTGCGAACCGTAAAGGCCATCGCCCCCATCCCCTTGGCAACCGTTGCCCAGTCGGTTTCCGGCAGATCAACGCCTGACAATGGCTGATGCGAGTCATCAAGCTGTTCGGCGACAATGTAACCCAGGCATTCATTGCTAAAGACCACGTTGACGATGTGCATGTGATATTTAACTTGCGTGAGAATTTCTTCCATCAGCATCGCAAAGCCGCCATCGCCAGAAAGACTGTAGACGTCGCGATCTGGGTAGTTGACCTTGGCAGAGATAGCTGCTGGCAGACCATAGCCCATCGTCGCGTACTGGCCAGAAGTACACCACTTTTGATCGTCGTGAATCATCAGCAGACGTTCAAAGTTGATGTTGACGTTGCCGACATCAACCCCAAAGACGGCCTTGCTGGAAGCCATTTGATTGATCACGTCAAAGATTGGCTCTGGACGAACTGGCATCTCTTCGCTGTCATTAAAGCTGTTTTGCCAGTCCAGCCAGTTCTGCTTGTCGGCCAGTGCCGCATCATAAAAGGCAGATGGTGCTTTTTTATCTGTAACATCGGCCAGCGCTGCCAAAGCCGTTTTAGCATCACACAGCAGCGGCACGTCGATGTGATGACGCTTGCCCATCTTCTCTGGATCAGTATCGATTTGAATAACCTTGGCATCCGGATTAAACAGGAAGATACTGAACGGAACGTCGGTACCAACCCAAACGATTAAATCAGTACTAAAACCAATCTCGGCACCAGGTTTCGGCGCAACCCGACCAGCCGAGCCCAGGTAGGCGGGATACTTTTCATCCAAAATCCCCTTGGCCAAAACTGAGGAAACCAGCGGCATCTTGTACTTTTCCGAAACGCGCTTTAATTCCGCAGCGGCATCCTTAGCCCCAATCCCAAAGTAGATCATTGGCGCCTTGGCATCCTTGATCAGCTTGCCGGCCTTAGCCAACAGATCCTGGTCAACGACATAGTGTGCTTTAACGTGGTTGGCAACGTTAGGAACAAAGGTGTCAGGAATCTTGGCCCAACCAAAGTCTTTTGGAATCGTAACCGTAGCTGGACCATGATGCTTGTAGGCCTGCCGAATCGCTTCATCAATCATGCGGGGCAGACTTTCCGCCGTCATGGCCGTCTTGTTCCAAACCGAAACGTCCTCAAATGCCGGTTCCTCATCCATTGCTTGGAAAAAGTCCAGATTCATACGCGTTGAAGGAACCTGAGCAATGATTGCCAAAACCGGAACATGGTCATGCTTGGCATCGTACAGCCCATTGAGCAGGTGAATGGCACCCGGCCCGGCAGAGCCAAAGCAGACCCCGATCTTGCCCGTTAATTTGGCATCAGCGGTTGCTGCCAAAGCTCCCGCCTCTTCATGCCGTACCTGGATGAATTCCAATTCTTTACGTTGGTTGTAGATTGCGTTCATCGTGGAGTCAAACGAACCACCAGGATAACCGTAGATGTGCTTAACGCCCCATTGCCGAATTACTTTTAAGACTGCATCGGAGCCACTGATCATTTTTGCCATCTTAATCTTCCTTCCATCTTTTAAAAATCATCCCGCCTGTACTTAACAGCCGGTCTCAATTGACGTTTTATCTCAGGCCACTCTCTACTTCAGCCCTCATAGGTTATGATAGCGCTTTTATGCATAATTACAAGTGACTTTTAATGAACATTTTTCACAATAAATTATAAATCCCTTGCTATCAGCGTTTATATCAATCAAAATTTTTATTTTTTCTTTGATAAAAGTAAAATTTGACTTTGATTTTTAACATTTTTAAAACAGTCATTATCAAATTATAAGATGATGTCATGATTCAATAATAGTAATCGTATTTTATTTTAAATTAAAAATACATTTAAAATTGAATCGACTATTTATCACAAACATCATAATGCTTGCTCACTATTTTATAAACGTTTTATGCATACTCCTCTGCATAATTTTGCTGCAAACACTAGCAAAGGAAAAGCCGGCTGCCAATTGCAACCGACTTATTACATCATTGATTTAACATCCATCTAAAGCGCCCCTTGCTTAACTTTGTGATTCAAGCATGAAAATTACATCATTGATTTAACATCCATCTAAAGCCATATACGGTTCTACGTAATCAAAAAGCCGGAAAATTACATCATTGATTTAACATCCATCTAAAGCTTTCCTGATAACTGGCGTGAGCAAAGTCGAGAAAATTACATCATTGATTTAACATCCATCTAAAGCGATAAACTTTGCACAGGGGTCTTTAGCGATGAAAATTACATCATTGATTTAACATCCATCTAAAGCCCATTATTCGTCGTCCTTCCGGCTGTAAATGAAAATTACATCATTGATTTAACATCCATCTAAAGCGTTGCTGGAGTTGCTTGAACGGTAATGGCCGAAAATTACATCATTGATTTAACATCCATCTAAAGCTGGCGGCTTGCGTAAATGGCGTGCGGCTTAGAAAATTACATCATTGATTTAACATCCATCTAAAGCACAAGAAAGGCAAGGATTGACATGGATATTGAAAATTACATCATTGATTTAACATCCATCTAAAGCTAACAGGCCGACCGCTCATTGTTAAGTATGGAAAATTACATCATTGATTTAACATCCATCTAAAGCTGTTTCCGTTGCTGTCGATCGTGTACATTGGAAAATTACATCATTGATTTAACATCCATCTAAAGCGGAAGAAATACCCGCAAGCAGATGCGTACTGAAAATTACATCATTGATTTAACATCCATCTAAAGCCAATTTGCTGATATGCATATGAGTAGTTGTGAAAATTACATCATTGATTTAACATCCATCTAAAGCCCTTTTTAGACGACGCAATCGATGACGATTGAAAATTACATCATTGATTTAACATCCATCTAAAGCTCATGATGATACCGAAGTCAATTGACGTGAGAAAATTACATCATTGATTTAACATCCATCTAAAGCTTAAGGCTAAGCGTAAGGTGCTGATTTATTGAAAATTACATCATTGATTTAACATCCATCTAAAGCCGGTCAGCAGTGGCTTAGCATAAGCCCACAGAAAATTACATCATTGATTTAACATCCATCTAAAGCCGGTCAGCAGTGGCTTAGCATAAGCCCACAGAAAATTACATCATTGATTTAACATCCATCTAAAGCTTGAGTTTGAAAAGAAATATCATCATCGGGGAAAATTACATCATTGATTTAACATCCATCTAAAGCTTACATCAAGGTCATGTCTAACGTTTAAGAGAAAATTACATCATTGATTTAACATCCATCTAAAGCCCGGGAATTAGCCTGGCTGACCAAGACGGGGAAAATTACATCATTGATTTAACATCCATCTAAAGCTGGCGGGATTGGCAAGCTTTTGATTGTCAAGAAAATTACATCATTGATTTAACATCCATCTAAAGCTTACTGGCAAGCCTTGCGCGATATATTCGCGAAAATTACATCATTGATTTAACATCCATCTAAAGCATCACGGGAAAAGTATCAAGTACTGCATGAGAAAATTACATCATTGATTTAACATCCATCTAAAGCGCAGTTTCTGTCGTGCAATCGTTTGAGCCTGAAAATTACATCATTGATTTAACATCCATCTAAAGCCCATGATGTTCCTCCGAGTCGTTTTTCTGCGAAAATTACATCATTGATTTAACATCCATCTAAAGCCGTTGTTTTCTAATCAAAAACTAACGATTTAGAGATGCCAATCAACGAAATCTTCATCAATCCAATAAACATCGGAGTTCTGATAATACGCACGCTGTTGTTTTTCTGAGAATTCCAATAGAAAAACTGCGAGGCCACTTTCTTCAACCAACTGAAGAAAAGCCTTAAATTGTTCTGGCAACAAAAAATTAGCGATGTTCTTCATTGCTAGAACGCAACAGTCATTCAACTCTAAATGAATATTTAAATCATTTTTTATTATATCATATGGTGTCGCATTTGCACTGCTGATCAAACGCGGGCGGGCATATTTGTATAATCTTTGAAAGCCATCATCAAGGCTGACTTCCAAGGGTAAATCAACTGAAAACAGCGTATCCTGAATAGCTGTCAACAATTCTTGCTGTTTAGCAATCAATTGCTGCCTTTGATCAACCGTCAATTCATTGCTGATCTTTTTAATCAAAGCTGAGCCGTACCTATCCATTAAATCAGGTGCTGAAGACAGATCTGCATCCCAACATAAAGCTGTCGACAGATTCAGCTCCGAAAAATCATCATCAATTAAACGAAGCAAATCATTCTTTCCTGCCAGTGCTTGTGCCATTTCAAAGTAAACGTTCTGGTTGTTGGTCATCAATACGGTTACACGACCATTTTCAAGTTCCATTGGCTGATGAGCTGCGTATATCAAGTTCATAATACAATCGTCCTTTTCGAGGTATTTCTAACATCCTGTACTTTCTTGCCCCGCAAAAAATGCATGTCATTATACTGCTTTTCCGTCATCATAAATGTCTGCACTAATCCCTCGTCAGGCAGAAAGGCTTTGATTCGCTGCTCCATGAAATTAGCTGACTGCCGACTAACGCATACTCGTGCGTAAACTGAGTATTGAATCATTAAAAAGCCTTCTTGAATCAGCCTTTTATGGAATTTGCGGTATTCCCGACGCTGTTTACTGGTTTCTACCGGCAGATCAAACATTACCATTAAGCGCATCATTCGGTACCTCACTTGTAAATTCCACCTCAATTCTCGTTTTGTCTTTGTTACCACTCAAGTAGTTTAGACAGTCAGTTACATACCGAGAAATCGCATTGCGTAAAATTTCTTTTTTACCGTTAAAAAGAATTTCGATATTCATGCAATCAATCAAACCGATTTTTACTTCTGGCGTCAATTCGCGAAACTTTTGCCCGGCAACCCAGTAATCAATGATTGGTCGGAAGGGTTCCATCAAGTCGGAGCCTAAATTAAAATGATTGGCTTGATTACGATGATGGATCCCCAGTTCCGTCAAATAGCCATTACCAGCAATTATGCGATTGGTTTCAGACAACAAGATCGAATAGCCATAATCTAACGCGGCATTGATCGCATTGCCGTTATGCCTTGAAAAGTTATCATTATAAAGTAACGGAAAATACTTTCTGGCAACAACGGCCTCGCGATTGGTCTCATCACCAACCTCTAGTTGATCCAGTTCATTTTGTAGGCATTCAACATCCTTATGAAAACATTTTAAAACCGAAATCTGATTGTTGATCTTAGCAGCCACGATCTTCGTCCATAAGACATCCTTGCGCTGCTGCTGCCAATTAAACTGATTTTCCAACACCTTGCAGTCACGATTGGCGGATTGATAGCCATTCACCTCGCCAATTGGCTGATGAGCATGATCAACAAAAATCACCTTAATGTTGTTCTTTACCAAGGCACTGATCAACGCCGAAGTAATCACTGCCTGTGTCGTGCTTACCATCAGCAGTGCCATGTCATCAAGCGGTATTTCACTGGTGCCATCCATCGTTTGTACCACCATCAGGCCAGCTGAATAAGACATTTTTGCATGCTGAGTTACAATGACTGACCGCCATCCCATAAATACTCCTCCTTGCTAATTTAAAAATTTAAGGTTATACTATATTCGTTGGGTAGCTCCCAACAGGAATAACATCATTGATTTAACATCCAGAGTTAAAGTCAAACAATGCATTTCGCAAAGTTATTTCTTCTGACCCATTTAAGTGGGCAATACATATTAAAAAGGAATGGTTCACCATCGATGAGCCATTCCTTTTCTTTTTGCTACAGATCTTTCAACAAAACTTCTCTGCTAAATAAGCCCGTTGGTGATTGATATACTAATTTTGCATTTTCTGATAATTGAATACCACTTTTGGTTTGGAAAGCACCAAACCCTGTAGATGTATTTAAAATATATTTCATTTCGGGTGCAGTTGCATTTGCATGAAGCCCTCTAAGCATATTAATAATTGTTTCAGCTTTGCTTGCATCTTTCTTATTCAATGAGAAAGTTGGCAACTTCAGATATTTATCTCGGCCAGCATTTAGTTTTTCACGGAATTTATTTTTATCATACAGCGTAAAGTAGTGGTTGACCTGGGCAAGAATATCATCATAAAGCATTGTCATCCGTTCATCAGCTTCATTAGGATGTTTCCTGACGTATTCAAAATTATTAGCTAACGTTTCTAATGAATGATCGCTTAAAACCAGCTGCTTGGCATTATGCTGATACTCATGACTCCCTAGCGTAAATTTAACATCCCCGTCAATGACTAACTGATTATAGCGCACACAAGGAACCAGCACGTCAAAGTCTTTTACCACGGCTTCCTTTAATCCGGTTTTACGGTTCTTTTTAAATGAAGTGAAGTTTCGCGATAAAACATCGTGCAGGGTCTGCATATACTGATCATGACCTTTTTGTTCAGCCATCTTCAGTCGCTGCAGCATTCTGACCGGTACACTGACAACCTTATACTTAGGCTTTTTGCCGTTAACGCGAACGATTGCCATATAGGCAGCAACCTCATGGGTATAAGCACCATAGATGTCTACCGGTTTACTATTTTTAATTTTAATTGGGTTAGACTTCGTGGCGACCTTTGATGCGGGAGCAATTGTTGCATCATATAGCTTTCCATGTTTCACATAGACAGCTTTAGAAATCAGCATATATTTGAAATGCTGAATCTTGGATACATAATCGCTTAGCCAGTCGACATCCACGATTTTTTCCTTGGTTTCCGGATTTACTGCGGTTCCACTGTTGTATTGATCTTTTTCCAAGTCATGAAAAAGATTGACTGAGCGCAACCGTTTCAAATCATCGGCATAGATTTTGGCATAGTCACCATAGACAAACATCGGCCGCAGTTTTGGATAACGCTGATACAGATAGTGGCCAGCAAACGCCGTCAAGTAAGCATCAACAGCGTGGTGATAGTCATTTACGTCACGTACTTTATAAAGGCTGAACTTTTCACGCAATTGCTTGGTAAGCTCGGCCCGCGTTTCGATCACGGCACTGTCTGGGTAAAGCGAACCAAAAATATTGGCTGCCAGCTTGATGATTTGGCGCGTCTCCACCAACTGACGATGAACAAATCCCTGCATCTGATACTTGTCAACCTGTTCTGGATCGGTCGTCAGATTAAGATACTTACGATTGCTGATCAGCTGGCTTTCTTTAAGCTGCTTCCAAAAGTCTCTCATTTTGGCTCCATAAATCTTTGCCGGTACTCGATCCGACTTAGCCGCGTTTTCAGATTTCTTAACCAAGACCCGGTTATCCAAGGAATTATCCTTCAAGAATGATTGTGGCAAAATGTGATCAATCTCGTAATGCGTGCTGATCTCATCGATATTGATTGGCGTGCCATCATACATATCACGACCAGCCTGGGTAAAGTAAAGATAATAGCGATCGTTCAAATCCTTGACATTTCCCAATTCTTCAAGCAGATTGGTTTGCTTGACCAGTTTTTCGGCCGTTTCATGATAAAGCTTTTCAATGCTGCGCCGCCGGCTGTTTTTCAATTCCTTATTACGATCCTCATTACGAGCAAACTCAATTGAAATCGATGCTGGGGCATTGCCAACCGCCTTGACAACATCAGCAACAACTTTGACAACTTGGCGAATTGCTTTTTTATTTTGAGGTGATGTATACGCGTCAGCCAAAATATCGTCGACAACTTCCAATGGTGCCTTATCAGCGTCTTGCAGCAACTGCTGATTAAGTTCAGTAATTTGTTCTTCAAAGACTGGTTGATGCACAATCTGCATAAAGTTTTTGTTGGTATCCCACATTAGATCAATAATGCGTTGACCATTTTCATCAGTGATACCCGTTAACAGTTTCTTGGAGAGCCTTCCCCATCCCTGATAACGTTTCCGAACCAATTTTTCTCTTTGCTTGTTGGTCAGCCATTGGATTTCTTGCAGTTTGTCGCCGTAAATCTCACTATCTTCAAATACGGTTGACCATTCAATAATCTTTTCAATATCATCGCGATAGTTTAAATCATCAACGCGGTTTCCAAGTATCTTAGACATATCAATATAGGTACCAAGGCTTGAATTAAAGCTGCGACCGTTCGACAGTCCTTTGATTTTCGGCTTGGTCAACGTTGGTTCGTGAACCGTCAAGAAATTCGTCAACGCCTTAAGATTAACTGTTTTACGCTTCTTAAACAGGTCCGTATAGATGGCTTGCTTTAGGGCTGGCTGCAGCTTGCGACCGTTCACGCGAATATTATTCAGCTCGTCTAAAACCGTATATTTCTGGTACAGCAGGCTTGATGCCGGTAAAACATCCTCGCTTAATAAATAAGTGTCCTTATGAGTCATCCGTTTGATAAAATTATTGGCCGATTTTTCACGATCAATCTTATCGTAAAAATTCCATGGCGTAATCTTGCCAGCTTCTTTTCTGACTGCCCATGCAAAAGAGGCCTTAGACGTCTTTTGTTGATCAGCCAAAGTAATCATTGGTCCAACGTAATATGGAACACGGAAGCTGACCAACTGATCGAGATAGTATTTGGCATTTTTATTTTTGATGTTCTTTTCAACTGGATTTGGTTCTGCCAGCCAAGGATAATATTCTTTTTGATTTTCAATTATTTGATCAAGCTCTTGTTGATGCATTTGGTGCGGAATTACACCATTTGCAGATGTCCGTTGTTTCGGCAGGTAGTCGCCAGCCTCAATCTCGCCTTTAATCTTTTGTCCCAGGTCAGATTTGTCCATCAACTTTTTCAAATCTTTGGTAAAGTCAAATTTGCTGTCTTTAGGAACCTGACCAATGTATTCAGCATAAAGATGATCGAGCTGCTCACGAGTTTTTTTATCTTGGGCAGCACCATAAGTCTTTAATTCTTTTAACTGACGGCGATGCTTGTAGTAACGGTTCAGCATTGATGCCGAAACGGTTTCGCCATTGGGTACGATTTCGTTGAGCATGATCTGAGAATACAGCAATGACAGTTGATTAATCAGCTCCTTCTGGTAGTCGTCCAGCTCTTCGGCAATTTGCATCAACTGATCATCACTGTTTTCCGTACTCATATCCAGCGTCTGGTCAAGATTGTTTTGCAGGATCAAACCGACCTTTGCCTTATATCCCAAGATTAGTTTACTGATTTCACGAGCCGTTTGCTGATGCGCTTTAACGATCTCCTTATCAGTTCCATCTTCAATCAATGGCAATAGTTTGGCAGCAGCCTTTTGACGATCAGCCTTCTTTTGCTTGGTATCCAATAAAAGCTTTCCCAATTCGTCTACCTTGGTCAAGTCAATCTGAAACGAGGTAGTTGGTTGCACTTGACGGAATAAGTCATTTAGCGTCTCAAACGATTTATTGAAATCAATTTGATTGGCTTTAAACTTGTCAACACTTGTATTATTTAAAAAATTACCGCGGTACTTAACGATATGGTGAACAGCCAGATATATTTCACGTAAATCAAACTTACGCTTTTCATTCATCAGTGCATACCGCAGCTGATAAATGTTAAAGACTGGAAAATCCGCTGCCTTTTCAGCCGACATTTCTTTGCGCATTTGAATCAGCGTAGGATATCCATTTCCATTCACTGTGGCTTCTTGATCCGGAAACAGCAATTTCCCCATAAATTCTTGATTTTTAGCAGGATCTTTTGCCGAGATATCAGATTGCTTAAGTCTTGCCAAAAAATTAGGATCTACTTCAGCTAAATATGGCGCAAAAAAATCATCCAAAAACTGAAGGCGCCAGCGACGTCGGCTTAAGCGGCGCCGGGCCGTTCGAAAACCACGCCGATCTGCTGCCGTTTCCCCCTCTTTAAAAGTCCGAACGCCGATTGCATTTTTGCCTTTAACGCGCAGCAATGAAAAATGATCATCAATTGCGGTCCAACCGATTGAATTTGTACCAATATCCAAACCAAGATGATATCTACGCAATCCTTGCTTTGAACTACTCATCGTAATTAACTCCTCCTGTACAACATTTTAATCAGCTATAAGCCCTCTTTATTAAAGGCAGCTTAACTGCTATCTTCTATTTTCCACCATTACCCGGCTATTAAGCACTTTTTTCAAAAATTTTTTCGATTTTTTTGAAATCAGCCAAATGACAGCGCTAAAGTTCTAAAAATTTATTGTTAAGAAACAATTATTTTTTCCTAGTAAACACATCACTGATCAAGGGCCTAATATGATAATTCACATTAATGCCTATCACCATGTCATCTCATGGAATTGTGACCAGGATCTATTAAAAGCTTTTTTCTATTCCATAATCTTTTTAGTGATAAACTGTTTATCAAAGAAGAAAAAATCATTGACTTAATCTTTGGTTTCACTAACCAAACTTTTTAACATTTCCACTGAATCTGCTTAATTGCCTTTCTAACTATAGAAATTAAATATGTAATTAGGAAAGAAAACTATGAAAAACTCTGAATATAAAGCCCTACATGATTTACCCAAAAAGACTAAATCTACTCACCTGCTTTGTGCAGCCAATGGTCAACAGGCTAATTATGATGGTTTTGCATTGCTGGAACCATCGAATACATTTAAAGTTATCCAAAATAGAAAAGGTCATCGACGAACTAATTGCCTTAGCTACATGTTGTTTCATCACAAAAGCGAAAAAATGATCCGTATCGACTTAAACGGAAAACCGCATGAAGGCGTTGCGACACCACATGTACATATTTTTGATGACCAGCATCAAAATGGGCAGCATGCAATTCCACTAACTAATTTGGTGAATTATAATTGTACTGATGAGATTGTTACATCGCTTATGGAATTTCTTAAATACAATAACTTTGAAATCAGTGATATCACTATTGAACAACCATTGATTTAGTAAAGAAGGTGAAATAAATGAATACCGTTAAATTGTTAGATAATTATTTTGAATGGTTAAAAAAAGGATATACGATTAATCATTTAGGAAAATGCGATGAAATAGTTACCCCTTTTGTCGATGATATAAACGATAACATCACTATTTATGTCGAGGAAGTATCCGACAAGCAAATAATGCTGACAGATGACGGCTATACTATCGCCAATCTGGAATTCATGGGCATTAAGCTCACCCCAACCAGAAGACGTCTAATAGATTCAGTGTGCCAACAATTCCATATCAAAATAATTGAAGATGAAACTTTATCAATTGTCGGCACTCCCAAAGAATTTCCAATTATGAAATATCAATTGACATCTGCCATCTTACGAATTAACGATATTTCATTCACACAAAAAGAAAATGTTAAAAGCTTTTTTGCCGAGGACGTTTTAAATTACTTTGATACTAATAATTTCGGCGGTTTGCCAACCACAGTTAGAGGGCAAAGCGGCGTAGAGTATAAATTTTTGTACGCTTTACCTAAACGTAAAGATAAACCGCTAATCCTTTTTAATATTCAGAATAATATTTCTGCAAACGAAATAATGCTTGATGCATTTAAACACAATGACATCAAAAAATCCGCCAATCTACCTAATATGTATGCACAAAGTCGTTATGTCGTTATATTTAATGAAAAGCAAAAAAATATTAGTGAAAAAGCGGCAAAAATTGCCCAGGCCTATGATATTGACGTTATCTCCTGGGAAAATAAAGCTGCATTAGCTGAACTAAAAAACTAAAAAATCCCCAACCTTTTATAAACATAGAAGATGGGGATTAATTTCTGCACGTAAACCGAACATATGTTTATTAAGAGGCGGTGGATCTGCTTGTAAATTATTATAAAAAACGGGAAACCCATCACTCCTACATCGGTCAAATATATGTCTGACCGAGTTCATGCGAAGCTAGGTTTCCCGTTTAATTTTATCGTTGGCAAAAACCCCAAAAATTGGTCTAGTTTTTGGCATCCCTAAAACACAAATGCCGTCATAGCTACTTCTTCTTTTCGTCGATTTCCTCATCGGTCTTCAAAACTGCCATGAAGGCTTCTTGTGGAACCTCAACGCGCCCAACTGCCTTCATCCGCTTCTTACCGCGCTTCTGCTTGTCCAAAAGCTTAGCCCGCCGATCAGGATCCCCAGTATGAATCCGTGCCGTAACGTCCTTGCGGTAAGCCTTGATATTGGTCCGTGCGATGATCTTGGAACCAATGGCGGCTTGAATTGGAATTTCAAAGTTTTGCCGCGGAATAATCTTTTTGAGCTTGGTCGTGATTTCGCGTCCCCGTTCTTCGGCAAAGTCGCGGTGCGCAATGAAGCTCAAGGCATCGACCTTGTCACCGTTAAGCAGGATGTCGATCTTAACCAGGTCACTGACGCGATAGTCATCAATCTCATAATCCAGCGAGGCATAACCATGCGTGGAACTCTTCAGCTTATCAAAGAAGTCAAAGATGATTTCGGACAACGGAATATGATAGATCACATTGACCCGCGTCTCGCTCAGATATTCCATCGTGTCAAACTCGCCCCGCTTACGTTGGCAAAGCTCCATAACCGGGCCGACATAATCGTTTGGCACCATGATTGACGCTTTAACGTAAGGCTCTTTAATATCCTTGATAGAAGACGTATCTGGCATTTCAGCGGGGTTTTCCACTTCCTTCATCGTGCCGTCATGCAGATCGACATGATAGGTTACGGAAGGCGCCGTGGTAATCAGATCCAGATTGAATTCTCGTTCCAGACGCTCTTGAACGACATCCATATGCAAAAGTCCCAAGAAGCCGCAGCGGAACCCAAAGCCCAACGCTTGTGAGGATTCTGGCTCAAACGTCAAGGCCGCGTCATTAAGCTGCAGTTTTTCCAAGGCATCCCGCAGATCGTTGAACTTGGCGTTGTCGGTTGGATAAAGCCCCGCGTAAACCATTGGCGTCATTTGACGATAGCCGGCTAATGGCTTGTCAGTTGGGTGCTTGGCATCAGTAACCGTATCACCAACCCGCGTATCCTTAATGTCTTTAATGGCCGCGGTAATATAGCCAACGTCACCAGCCATCAGAAAGTCGCGGGCCAGTGGCTTAGGCGAGTTGATCCCGACTTCAGCGACTTCATATTCAGTACCAGAGTTCATCAGTTTGATGCGGTCACCCTTCTTGACGGTCCCTTCAAAGACACGGACACTCAAGACCACGCCACGATAGTCATCGTACTTGGAATCAAAAATCAGTGCCTTTAGCGGAGCCGTCAGATCACCAGTTGGCGCCGGTACTTCGGCAACGATTTTTTCCAGCACCTTTTCAACGCCCAGACCGGTTTTAGCACTGACGTCACAGGCATCACTGCAGTCCAGACCAATTTCTTCTTCGATCTGCTTTTTCGTTCCCGCAACGTCAGCGGAAGGCAGATCGATTTTATTGATGACTGGCAGGATCTCCAAGTCGTTGTCCAATGCCAGATAAACATTGGCCAGCGTCTGCGCTTCAACCCCCTGCGTCGCGTCAACAACCAGAATAGCTCCTTCACAGGCTGCCAAAGAGCGTGAAACCTCATAGGAAAAGTCGACGTGCCCTGGCGTATCGATCAAATGGAAAATATAGTCTTCTCCGTCTTTGGCATGGTAGGTCAGCGCCACGGCATTTAATTTGATGGTAATGCCACGCTCCCGTTCCAATGGCATGTCATCAAGGATCTGGGCCTTCATTTCCCGCTTAGAGATCGAATCCGTCATTTCCAGGATCCGATCCGCCAGCGTGGATTTCCCATGGTCAATATGGGCGACAATCGAAAAGTTCCGAATGTGCTTTTGGCGTTCTTTCATTTCTTCAAGATTCATTGATTTTTTGTGCTCACTTTCTGCGTTAAATGTCTATCTACCAGTATATCAAATCCCGTTGGCAACTCAAACTGGGTCGGTGCAAATATCGAAAAAAGAGCAATTCGCCGCGCACTGCAGCGTCTTGCTCTTTAAAATTTCAGGCTTATTTTTCTTCAAAGCGATCCTTGAGCTTATCAAAGAAACCGCCCTTGTAGCCGGCGACATGTTCGCCACTGGCTTCAGCAAAGGCTAGCATCGCTTCTTTTTGCCGTTTGTTAAGATTCTTAGGCGTCTTAACATGGACCGTCACATGCTCATCACCGTTGCCATTGCCATTGATGTGCGGTACCCCTTTGCCCCGCAACCGGAATGAGGTTTCTGATTCCGTACCAGCCGGAATCTTTAAGTCAACATCGCCATGCACGGTCTTGACCTTGATTTTATCACCCAATGCGGCTTGAGCAAATGAGATATCCTGATCAACATAGATCGTGGAACCATCCCGCTTAAAGTCGCGGCTTGGCGTTACCGTAAAGACAATGTACAGATCGCCGTATGGGCCGCCATTGGTTCCTGCTTCACCCTGGTTCTGCAGGCGCATCTGCTGGCCATCATCGATTCCGGCCGGCACTTTGACCTTGAGCTTGTGCTTTTCTTGAATATGACCTGAACCATGGCACTTGTCACATTGATCTTCTGGCTTGATTTCCTTACCGGTACCATGACAGGTTGGGCAGACGGTCTGTGACTGCATCATCCCCATCATCGTTTGCCGCCGCTGCATTACAACCCCAGAACCGCCACAGGTATGACAGGTCGAAGGCGACTTGCCCGGCTTGGCGCCTGAACCGTGGCAGACGTTACATTCAGCTTCCCGATCATATTTAATCGTGGTTTCCTTACCAAAGATGGCATCCATAAAGTCCAGCGTCATGTTGTACTGCAGATCGCGTCCCTGACGAGGTGCCGTGGGGTCGCGACGAGCACGGCCGCCACCGAACAGATCGCTGAAGATATCGCCAAAATCGCCAAAGCCGCCTTGACTGAAACCGCCCTGACCGAAGCCGCCGAAGCCTTGACCGCCACCAAAGCCGCCTTGAGGGCCAGCGGAGCCAAACTGATCATATTGAGCCCGTTTCTGCTGATCATGCAGTACTTCATAGGCTTCATTAATTTTTTTGAATTTTTCTTCGGCTCCCGGCTCATGGTTGACGTCTGGATGATACTTAGCCGCCAGCTTCCGATAGGCCCGATTGATTTCAGCGTCTGAAGCATCCTTTTTGACGCCTAAAATGTCGTAATAGTTTTTCTCTGCCATTTAAATCCCTCGCAACGCAATTTTTCTCTCTTACTTTATAGCATAGTCACGATAAATAAGCAAAAGCCAAAGTCCGTTAGGGGGGCTTTGGCTTTTTGCTTATCTAAATCGGCTTCGGCTGACTGGCCTACTTGTTGTCGTCATCGTTGACTTCAGTAAAGTCGCCATCAACGGTCTTGCCGTCGCCCTTGCCGTTATTGTTGTCAGCACCGCCATTGTTGCCGTCAGTACCATTTTGTTGGTTTTCTTGTTGAGCTTGTTGGTAGAGCTTGACTGCCAAGTCTTGAACGATCTTGTTTAATTCGTCCTTCTTGGTCTTCATCGCATCGAAGTCCTTGGCATCCTTAGCCTTTTGCAGAGCATCGCGAGCGTCCTTGGCCTTCTTGATCTCATCTTCAGAAACCTTGCCGTCAAGTTCCTTAATGGTCTTGTCGGTTTGGAAGATCAGCTGGTCAGATTCATTCATCAGATCAACTTCTTCTTTCTTCTTCTTGTCGGCTTCAGCGTGTTCTTCAGCGTCCTTGCGCATCCGTTCGATTTCTTCATCAGACAGACCAGAGTTGGACTTGATCGTAATGTTTTGCTTCTTGTGCGTACCTTGGTCTTCGGCAGAAACGTTAACGATCCCGTTCTTGTCGATGTCGAAGGTAACCTTGATTTGAGGAACGCCACGTGGTGCAGGTGGAATGTCCGTCAGTTGGAAGTTGCCAAGCGTCTTGTTGTCAGCTGCCATTGGACGTTCACCTTGCAGAACATGGATATCAACGGCTGGTTGGTTGTCAGCGGCCGTCGAGAAGATCTGGCTCTTGGAAGTTGGGATCGTCGTGTTGCGGTCGATCAGTTTCGTCATTACCCCACCCATGGTTTCAATACCAAGGGAAAGCGGCGTAACATCAAGCAAAACAACGTCCTTAACGTCACCAGTCAGAACCCCACCTTGAATGGCAGCCCCCAGCGCAACGGCTTCATCAGGGTTGATAGAGTGGTTTGGTTCCTTGCCAGTCAAGTCCTTAACCAGTTCTTGAACGGCTGGAATCCGCGTTGAGCCACCGTTTAGGATAACTTCATCAATGTCGTTGAAGTCCAGGCCGGCATCGTGCAGAGCGTTCATAACTGGCTGCTTGGTCTTTTCAACCAGGTCGTTGGTCAGCTGGTTGAACTTAGCCCGCGTCAGCGTTTGGTCCAGGTGTACCGGCTGACCGTCTTTTTGCGCGATAAATGGCAGGTTGATTTCAGCGGATTGTGAGCTGGAAAGTTCCTTCTTAGCCTTTTCAGCAGCATCCTTCAACCGTTGCAGAGCCATCTTGTCTTGAGACAGGTCAATGCCTTGTTCAGCCTTGAAGCCATTGATCAGCCAATCCATGATCTTTTGGTCAAAGTCGTCACCACCCAGATGAGTGTCACCAGAAGTGGAAAGAACTTGGAAGACGCCATCGCCCAGTTCAAGGATGGAAACGTCGAACGTACCACCACCAAGGTCATAAACCAGGATCTTTTCGTCTTTGTCCTTCTTGTCCAGGCCATATGCCAGTGAAGAAGCAGTTGGTTCGTTAATGATCCGCTTAACTTCCAGACCGGCAATCTTACCAGCATCCTTGGTAGCTTGACGCTGAGCATCGTTGAAGTAGGCAGGCACCGTGATAACGGCTTGAGTTACCGTGTCGCCAATGTAGTCTTCAGCATACTTCTTGATGTATTGCAGAATCATTGCTGAGATTTCTTGCGGCGTGTACTTCTTGCCATCAACGTCAACCGTGTAGCCTGGTTCGCCCATGTGACTCTTGATTGAAGTAATGGTGTTTGGGTTGGTGATTGCTTGGCGCTTAGCCGTTTCACCGACTTGAACCTCACCATTCTTGAAAGATACGACAGAAGGAGTCGTCCGGCCACCTTCTGGGTTGGTAATAATCTTAGGTTCGTTACCTTCCATAACAGCAACGGCGGAATTAGTGGTACCAAGGTCGATACCGATAATCTTATTGCTTGCCATAAATGTTTTCCCTCTTTTTATATTGGTTTATCTAAGTTATTGTGCAACAACGACCATTGAAGGACGCAGCACCCGATCCTTCATTTCATAGCCAGCCTGCAGAACCTGAACAATGGTGTCGGCTTTTTGATCATCCGAAGCCGGCGCGGTTTGAACCGCCTGATGCTTGGTCGGATCAAAAGGCGTGCCTGGCTCAGCTGGAATCTCAACAATCCCATGGTCCTTAAGCGCCTTTTCCAAATGGTCGTGCACCATTTGAATGCCCTTCTTGAACTCTTGAGCCTGCTTGTCATCCAGTTGAGTTGCCAAGGCCCGCTTCAAGTTGTCCAAAACAGGCAGGATGTCTTTAGCCAGCCCTTGACCATCGTATTTGATCAATTGCGCGCGTTCTTTTTTAAAGTGGTTGTTCATATTCTGAATTTCCGCTTGCGCCCGCAGATACTGGTCGTCTTTTTCATCCAGCTGCTTTTTCAGATCGGCAATCTGCTGCTTGAGTGCGGCGGTTGGATCTTCCTTGGCAGCTGACTTGGCATCCTTGGCTTCTTCGGCATTCTTAGCCGCTTGGTCAGCCGCAGTCTGTTCAGCTGCTTGAGCCGCCTTTTCTTCCCTGGCAGCTGCTGATTTCTTTTCAGCCATCGAACCCCTCCTATAAATCGTAATAATTGTGATAGTAGTCGAGCAGTCGTTTAGCCAGCTCGCGTCTGAACGCGTCAACCAGGCCAATCGTCCGCGAATAAGGCATCCGTGTTGGCCCCAGTACGGCGATAATGCCTTTGCCGTATTGGTTGACGTCGTAGGTAGCGGTGATCAGACTGTAGTCGTTGAGCACCTGGTTGTCGGCAATCTCACTGCCAATCTTGACGTTGACCCCATCATTTGGTGAATCGGAATCAATGATGCTTGACAGATTATCGCTTTGATCGAGCAGTCCATACAATGCCCGCAGCGCCTGTGGATTCTGCCGATCAGAATAGCCGAGAATGTTGAGCCGACCGCCAACGAAGTATTTTTCGCGAGCTGCCTGCCCCAATACGCTGTCAAAGATCTGCAGAAAGCCGTCGGGACTGTGCAGATACTGACTAACCTTTAGCGGAATGTCAGTCTGCAGATGCTTGACAACCGTGACCAGCGGTAAGCCTACCAGCTGGTCATTGATCAAGCGCACCACGGCCTCCAAAGCCTGCGTATCCAGATTCTTAGGCAGGGTAAATGATTGACTCTCCACCTCGCCACTGTCCGTAACCAGAATGGCAATAACTTTTTGATTACCCAACGGCACCAAGCGAAAACCGCTCAAGTGCACGTCTTTTTGTTCCGGCTTCAACGTAAACGCCGTGTAAGACGTCAACGCTGACAGAATATCAGCTGAATGCGAAACGATCTCATCAATCTTGTGAAAATCGGCACCCAATGAATTTTGGATTACCATCAGATCACTGTCGGTAACGGCTGCCGGATCAAGCAGATGGTCAACGTAATAGCGATAGCCTTGCTTGGAAGGAACGCGACCAGAACTGGAATGCTCTTTTTTCACGAAACCTTCTCGCTCCAACACCGCCATTTCGTTGCGGATCGTGGCCGAGCTGACCTTAATTGGGAGCTTGTCAGCCAAGAGCTTGCTGCCGACCGGTTGACCAGTCGCCGTATATTGACGTACAATCGCTTGCAGGATTTGCTTTTGACGCTGTGTTAGCATTGGCATCACTTCCTTTTAGCACTCTAACTGCCTAAGTGCTAAACACAATTTATAATATACCAACCCCACCGATAAAAGTCAACAATAGTCAAACTTTTTTTCGATAAAAATGTCAAGATTAGTCAAAAGCCGCTGCCTCTTGATTATCAAGGCAGCGTCCCCCAAGCAAAGGAGTCACTTATGAACGAAGAAAATCGCTATGTCCAGCCCCAAAACGCCAAAGAAGCCATGGAGCTGATTCAAAAACTGTTCAACCAGTACCGCAACGCGCCATTGACTGCGGAATTGCTTCAGTATCATAATAATTTTATCATGCGACTGCAGACCGACATCAAGCAGGCAGCCGAAGCAGAAGGCCATACCGCGCTTTTAAAGGGCCTGCATGAAATGACCGAACTGATGCGCCGCTGGACGACGATTCGGCTCAGCGGGCGTCCATTTGCCGGCAAGATGCGTCATTTCCGCTTTGCGCCAGCCAACGGACAGAAATTTAAGCGCCAGGTGCACAAAATTGGCGGCAGCAGTGCACACCGCGCCAGTCGTCATTAATTATCATTGGCAAGGTCTTGAGTTGCGAGCTGCCAAGCATGAAGCAGGCAAGCAGTTCCATTAATTGGCAAATCCATCATCAAGACTTACTCGGGACCGACTTTAACTTTCAATGGAATTTGAAATCACTTTAACCAAAACATCCAATCAAAAATCCCCGTTTCAAAATGAAATGGGGATTTTCAGCTATCTTAGTCTAAATTTATCAGTCGCGTTCCTTTTCTCGTAGCGAACGCGGCATTTTATTTTCCTGATACGTCTGCCAGACATTGATGCGGTCTTTTTCATCCAGCTGACGAATTACGCGTGCGGGCACACCGGCTACCAAAGAATTAGCGGGGACGTCTTTAGTTACCACAGCCCCGGCCGCCACGATACTACCCGCACCAATCGTGACCCCACCGACAATCGTTACACTTGAGCAGATCCAGCAATCAGCGCCAATTGTAACTGGTTTGGCGTACTCCAAGTCATGACGGCCATCTGGATATTCTGTCACCATGCGTTCTTCTTTCAACAGTGGATGACATGGCGTGGCAATCGTAACCCCACTGCCAATCATGACGCCATCCCCTAAAGTAATCGGCGCGTCATCCAGAAAAGTGCAGTTGTAATTAATAAAGCATTCGCGACCAACATGAATATTGCTGCCATATTCACAGTAAAACGGCAAGAAGATTCCCAAATCATTGCCCTTGGCGGAAGGAATCAATTCTTCTTTCAGATGCTCAATCGCCGCCTGATCCGTTATCAAAGTCTGGTTTAAGCGCTGACACAACGCCATCCGTTCCATATGATAAACGCCAAGCTTTGCATCTGATGCATTATACAGTCGACCACTGATCATTTTTTCAAATTCATTCATTGGAATAAATCCTTTCTTAATTGCTGATTAAGTTTGCCTAATAACCTGGCTGATTTTCGCTGACTGCATCAATTTGCCAAGTCAGATCGTTACCTTTTAATTATGTCTTTGACCCAGCGCTGCCCGTTTTAAGGCCGCCTGCAGCTGCGGATCGACCGCGTGCAGATATAGACCGTGCACGCCCCGCGTCAGCAAAACGTTCAATTCGTTGTGCAGCAGCTGTTCGCCAAACCTTTGCTTGGAATTGTCTTTCATCGTCCGGCGCTGAACGGCTTTTTTGTTGGCGCTGGCACTAGGATCAAAGACCACCTTGCCATCGCGATACTTCACCGATGGGCCAATAACCACACCGACATGATTGAGGTCAAAGCCTTGGACGGTATAGGTTGAGCCGATTTCCTTGATCGTGTGCGGCTGCTCGGCCCAGGAAAGCTGATCATAATTGACGCCGTTTTGCTGCTTTCGACTGCTCTTCAGCTGCAGGTTCCAAGGCATTGACCAGGCGCCTTCGCTTACACACCAGTAGTCACTGCCATCTTTGGGCTTGCGGTTGCTGGAGTATTCCCAGTCAAACGTGGCGACCATGCGGCTGATGCCATGACCATGATCTTCCGCGTTAAACTTGGCAATGGCTTCCTGCATTTCTTTAGGATCATCAAACACCTGCAGATCATATTTATCATCTTGGGGGATCGGGAAAACGCGGCGCTGGTCGATAAAATCGCGAATCCAGCGAATCGTTTCATCAGATGCCGCGATCCGCATTTGATTTTTGAGCCGGATCACCTTATCACCGGCCAGTCGCTTGATCTGCTGCCAGTCCTCATTTTCCATAATCTCGTCGGCCGTCAGCACCTGCTTGTGATCATAGACCGCCAAAACCACCTTGGCCCGCTGCAGAATATCAAGCAGCTGATTGTCGCCATGTCCATGATAGCCTTGATTCTGCTTTGTCCATAAAAGATGCGCCTCATCAATGAAGGCCACGTCGACTTTATGATCTTCATCGTATTTGTTAATAAAGTGAGTTGGCTTGACGACCGTTTCGTCATCACCCACGCCCAGTTTTTTGACGATCTGCCGATAGACCTTGACCTGCTGGGGATGATTGACCATCATCACGGCGTTAAGCTGATCTTGTTTGGCCAGCTCGTAAAAGATGTTGCTCATCAGTACCGTTTTACCGGCTCCTGCCTCGCCAGTCACCAAAACCAGCTGACCGGTCTGGTTTTTAGCCAGCGCCTGTTCAACGGTTTTAAGAATCTTTTTCTTGGCCTGATTCTGCTCGTCAGTCAGCTTATTGAACGGCGAGGCCTTAAAGATTGCCGACTTTTCCAGAAGCTGACGCGGTGGAAACAGGTTGCGGTACTGCTTATTTTCACCCAGCTTGTCCCAGATGCGGTTAAAGATCGGAATGAACTCCTCGCTCGTGTAGTACTTGCGTTGGGCATTTTCACGGCGATTGTTCAACTTCGAGATCACGTCCACGCTGCTCAGGTACTGCATCATGCGGTTTTCGATGTCTAATGCCAACGATTTATTAAAATGTTCATGACCGATCACAAACATGTGCGCGTTTTTGGCATTGCGCAGCTCCTCCCAGTCTTCACGCGTTTCTGGGTCGGCATCCAAGTGCTCCAGTGTCCGGCGCTGAATATCGATGGTTTCGCCGACATAAACCGTGTAGTCTTCTTTGTAGTCGCTTTGCTTGCCCTGATTATCGATAATGTAGACCGTTGGATAATCCGTTAACAGTTCCTGCTCATGGTATTTACCCGGATAGCGTTTTTCGATCTCTTCATCCAAATGCGCCGCCGTGTCTTTACGATAGGACGTTTCAAATATTAATGGATCCTTGACTTGTTCGCTCATAATCATCCCCGCTTAATCATGATTGGCTGATATTTCATCGTGCCGTTTCTTCAATTATATTATAGTTGATTCGCTATTGCGGTCCTAATTGAATCTTTTGGCTGATACCGTCTTTCACTTGAATGAAAGACGGTTTTTAAGATTATCTTGACATTTGTCGATAATCAGTTTAATAATGTTCTAGTAAATTGCATTTATTTAGTTAGTTCTGTTATTTAGTGTTCGTGTTTTAGGAGGAGATTATGCACTGGTTCGCTGACTTGATCGCTGCAATCGGCGTGGTCTTAAACGGAATTCCCCAAGGTATCATGGCACTGAGCCTTGGATTTGCGGTATTCCCAACCACGTTTTCATTTCTGTTAGTTTGCGCGATCAACTTTATCTTTAATTCGGTCGCCCCGGTTTCTTTTCAGGCTGAGTCGCTGGCCCTGACCGGCAATCTAGGCCGCAATACCAAAGAATACACGTCAATCATCTTTGGCGGCTCGATCATCATGGCCATTATCGGTCTGACCGGTACCTTGACCAAGATCGTCGGCATTCTGGGCAACCATATCATTACCGGAATGATGGCCGGCGTTGGTATCATGCTGGCCAAAATCGCGCTCGAAATGGCCCGAAACAATCAGAAAAGCTTCACTGGCTGGGTTTCAATTGCCATCGCGGTAGTCACTTATTTGATCTCAAACGACCTGGTCTGGACGATCTGTCTTTCAGTCATTGGCTCCAGCCTGTATGCCGTCTTTGGCGAGCACTACCGCAACGAGCTGCCTGCCAACGTGACGATGCGCCGCTTTATTTTCACCAAGCCGACGTTTAATCCACGAATCGTGCGGGGCGCGCTCAGTCTGGCCTGCCTAAACATTGGCGCCAACCTTTCATATGGACTGATTACGGGGCAAATGACCGGTATCAAGCCCAATCCCGTCAACTTAAACCTGCTGACGACATCACAGGCATTGGCCGACATGGGAACCAGTCTTTTGGGCGGGGCGCCGGTGGAAACCATTATCTCGGCAACTGCCAGCGCGCCGGAGCCAGTCATCGCGGGGTGTCTGATGATGCTGATCATGGCCGTGATTCTGTTTGCCGGCTGGCTGCCTAAGATCGGCAAGTACGTCCCAAGCTCTTCAATCGCCGGGTTTCTGCTGGTTTTGGGGATGTTTGTCACCTTCCCCGAAAATGCCGCCACCGCACTGGCTGGCAAAGAACAGCTGATCGCCGCCGCCACCATGATCATTACTGCCTTGGTTGATCCATTCGTAGGCCTGTTGTCTGGTGGCTTGCTGAAAGTCGTTTTGCCACTATTAGCCGCGCTTTAGAAGGAGTCATTATGAAAAAATATCGTATTACCGTTGGCGACCAAACTCGTGACCTGCCACTGATTCCGATCAGTGACGACACTGCCATTGCTTCATTCGTGCTGCTGGGCGACGATGCCATGTCCAAAACGGCAGCTGAACTGCTTTTGCCCAAGTTGCCTAAAAAGTTTGATTATGTCGTAACCGTTGAAAGCAAGGGAATTACCTTGGCACATGATATCAGTCTGTTGTCCGGGCATCCTCGCTCATTCGTGATCCGTAAGTCAGTCAAGGGATATATGGAAAATCCATTGACGACTGCGGTTGACTCCATCACGACCAAGAAACAACAGCTGCTCGTGCTTGATGGGGCCGATGCTGCCGAACTTAAGGGAAAATCAGTTGTCTTAGTCGATGACGTGGTCAGTACCGGGGGCTCTTTAAAATCAGCCGAAAAGCTGCTCAACCTGGCTGGCTGCCAAATCGTTGCCAAAGCTGCCATCCTAGCTGAAGGCGCCGCTGCTGATCGGGATGACGTGGCGTTCTTAGGTAAACTGCCACTGTTCAACCTGGATGGCACGATCAAATAGTCCATTCATTTAGATAAATATTAATAATCGCCGACCCAGATGTCACAAACATCCAGGCCGGCGTTTTTGATTTTGCTGAAATATGGGAAACGGCTGTATGCCCTGCTGAAAATATCGCTACCGCCCTTTCCCCAACTTTAACTCAATATTATCAAATTACTTTTGCAACTGCATATTAATTCTTTTTTGAATTTTGACCGGCTTTGCCAAATTCATAAAGAACAATGCCAATTAACATACCAACTGGAATTCCTATTTCAATTCCTAAGGTAGGCATAAATTCGCCTATTGCTACTCCAATCATCAACCAAAAGCCAAAATTACTATTAGTACTCTGCTTTGAGTTATTTTTGCTTTTCATTAGTGCTTCCCACTTTTGACAACAGGTTTAATTTAAGGCTTTCTATGATTTATTTTACTACATTCCAAAAGCTGCATGGACCTTGCTTTCTCTAAAGTCTGCAAATAAAGCATCATACAATAAAGGAATCTATCAGGAACATGGGACTCAGCTTCAACTCTGTGCTAGATTTTTAAAGTAGGTTTGTCAGTTTGTCAACTAACATTTATATAGTTACTTTGCTTAGCCGATATAAGTAAAATGATTAATCCGTTGAAACTGATGATACTACTACAAAAAATAGAAACCAATATGATCTTTTATACGATCGTTCAGATGGCCAAGCTAAATAATTTGAATGTCTTCAATAATTGAAGCTCACATTTACTCTTAGAACCCTGATCTGAAAATTTATTTACCATGAAATTCAACATTTCAAGAAGTTTGTAGCAGACAAAACTAATGATATATATGAACAATGCCTGTTGAGATTGAAGTTCCCAGTCCTTTTAGCGAAAATCATTTCATATTAGATTCAAACTGAAGCACTAATAAGCATCAGTTACTAATTTAATCGAATTAACAACGTACCTTCGCATTGATTGATCATCACAGTTATGCCTGAGTTCATCCAAATCAACTTGATCAGCCAAAGCAGTCAAATTCACAAGGTCAATAATATAACCGTCTTTGATCAACCAATCCAATTGCATTGATTTGGTGAACTCTCCAAAAGAATCAAATGACTTAAGCCAAATCCCAGTCTCACGGTTACGATAAGTCTTTGATAATAATGCCGGCTGACCAGAAAACCATCGTTTGAGATCTGCTAACAGCAAATCTACTCGGTCGTGAAAGTAAGTATATCGACTAGTATTAATTGTTGGTAATCGATGAGATGGCCATAACAAACGCAATCGAAGATTCGACTGTATACTTTCATAAAATTTAATCCATTCCTTTGTATCATAAGAAATACTAGCCAATTGCTTAACGCCCACCCAAGCATCAGCTGACATATTGATTTTCTTTCCGCCCACATAAGTAATCAAGCGACATTTATTTACTGGTAGTCCATACTTGATGCCAAGATGATAATACAGGTTAGTATCGAAGCCATCCGTATCACGATAACCACATTGTTCCTCAACCTTACGATCAAAACTATTAGGCGCTAACTGCCTCAATTGCTGCATATTCTCATACATTAGGTCAGTAACAAATCGATCACTTATATCAACCGACATTGGCACACCTCCAATCCAAAAAAGATCGTTGAGCAATCATATCATTCAACAGTCTTATTATGCCGCGTTTTCCTAAAAACCTTGATTGGACTAACGCCACGATTGTTAAGACTAAAGAACAAAATCGTAATGGAATTTTTATCGTCACTACCACTGGCATAACCACGCCCCCACTAATGACGAATTGGGATTTTATAATAGTCCCCTTTTAACGAGGATCATTTCGTATCAACATGTCACTTACCAAACAACCAGAGAATGATGTTCATAATTATCGCCCCAGGAATTAAAGGAACGATCAAAATAAATATACCAAAAAGAAATAAGTTCTCTAAAATATTTGGGCACCAAATACATAAACATGTCGCAACGATGGCAACAATTACCATGTAAACCCAAATGCAGATATTTAATAATTTATTTTTAGACTCCTCAGTTGTTTTTTTCATAACTATCTCTTCAATCAAAGTAATTATATTACAATTTATCCTTCTCAGAATTAATAAGATATTTTTCAGCTTCTGTTCCCTTTAGCGAGGATCATTTCATATCAATTAAACCATTCCTGCTTATTTCTCGTTCTCCCCTGCCACTTATCTTTAAGTTTAGAGCATTTTTTGAAACCAGATTCACTTAATTTGAAAATCTTCAAGTGTGACTGATAATCACTTTTAGTTCATTTTCTGCATATCCCCCGATAATTCACAAAGCGATTGCGAATTATCGGGGGGATTCAATTTAAAGAATAATTCTCCAAATCTTCTTAATTTTAGACTCTGACCTTTTATAGGCAGCAAGAACTGTTAAAATAGTCATGATACGCGTTTACAAACAACGCATCCATACTGGAAATATATTAAAAGAGGACAGAGATATGACTCAACTCAACTCAACTCAACTCAACTCAACTCAACTCAACTCAACTCAACTCACGCTGATTATGTAGATCAACGTTTTTTTGTCAAGCCATTTTATAAGGGATTTCTAGCCTTTTTTGCTGGAAATCTCTTTTTTAATGCCACTTTCTTCGCTGTAGCAAAGGAGGTGGCATAGTGGAAACCGACAACCAACGATTCAATGCCGCCGTGCAGCCCAATTCTGCCTTTTTAGCTGAACTCAAAGAAAAGCTGCCCGAATTCTTTACGCGGGATAATTCTTTTGATCTGGAAAAATTCCAAACGGCTTTAAAAGAAAAGAACGTTTCAGAACTGAGCGAGAGCTATCAACTGAACTTTATCGGCAAGGACTATGCCCGCCGTCAAGCAGGTGAAATGCCAACTACGGTGATCGTTCCCGATGAAGATCAAAATAACGGCGCCGGCAAGAACAGCCAAAATCTCTTTTTCACTGGCGATAATCTTGAAGTGCTACGTCATCTGCAAAACAACTATCAAAACAAGATTGATGTTATTTACATTGATCCGCCTTATAACACTGGCAGCGATGGTTTTGTTTACCCTGACAACTTTGAATATTCTGATGACAAGCTTAAAGAAATGTTTGGCATGAATGATGATCAAGTCGCTCGATTAAAGAGTATTCAAGGGCGCGCTAGCCATTCGTCCTGGCTTACTTTTATGTATCCAAGGTTATTTTTAGCTAAAAGATTACTTTCAAAAAAAGGAATCTTTTTAGTATCAATAGACGAAAATGAAGATACCAATTTAAAAGAACTTTTAGATGAAATATTTGGAGAAGCTAATTTTATTGGTCAAATTATCCGCAAAACCCGTTCAACTGCAAATGACTCTTCATCTGGTTTCAATCAACAGCACGAATCATTATATGTCTATGCCCAAAATATACAATCTGCGGAATTGAAGGGTGAGAAAAAAAGTCTTGAAGGTTACAAGAATCCTGACAATGATCCAAGAGGTCCGTGGTCAACTGATAACCCAAGCGCAAGGAGCGGTTCTGAGAGTACATTTTTTGAAATTAAAAATCCCTATACTGGTTTAATAGATTTACCACCCAAAGGACGATACTGGGCTTTTTCAAAAAGTACCATGGAAAATTGGATTCAAAACGGTAAATTTGTATTTAAAAAGCAGTATTCTGAATCACAAAGAGGTTTTTTCATAAAAAAATATGCCAGTGAGTTAAAGAGCACGCATAAACAAGTTGATTCATTGTTTGCTACTGATAATATTTATATGAACCAAGCCGCAACAAAATACCTACGAGACAAAATTTTTGATGGCAGAGATTTCTTTTCAAGTCCTAAACCTGTAAGTCTTATTAAAAAGATTATTCAATATAGTAGTCATGGAGATTCTCTTGTCCTTGATTTCTTTGCCGGTTCTTCCACCACTGCTGATGCCGTCATGCAGCTTAATGCCGAAGATGGCGGACATCGTAAGTTCATCATGGTGCAGCTGCCCGAAAAAACCTACCATACCAACAGCGATGGCTCTGAAGTGCCGACTAAAGGTGGTAAGGCCGCCTATGAAGCAGGCTTCCGTTCTATTGACGAGATCTCGCGGGAACGCATCCGACGCGCTGCTGCCAAGATCAAAGCCGACAACGACCTGACCCTGCCAGCTGATTTCGATGGCAGCTTCAAGCACTATCGCGTTGTCAAGCCCAGCCGCATGATGCTGGATCGGATTGAAGAATTTAAACCTGAAACCGATGAACTGGTGCTGGATACCGTCAACTCATTCTCCAGTCAGACTTTAGGCGTGGCCGGCAATGCCAGTGGCGAACAGACGGTTTTGGCAACGTGGCTGGCTAAAGATGGCTATCCGTTTGATGTTGACGTCCAAAAAATCGATCTGGCCGGTTATCAAGGCAATCTGATAGAAAACAATCGCCTCTACTTAATTCGCGAAGGCTGGAGCAGCCAGAGCACTGAAAAACTGTTGAATCTGCTGGGCACGCATGCATTAAACCTGCAGGCCGTCGTAATTTTGGCTACTCGTTTAATCTGAACGACCTCCGTGAACTGGAAAACGGCTTAAAGCAGCTTGATGGCAACGTCAGCTTGATCAAGAGGTACTAACATGAAGATTCAACTTGAAACCCTACCTCACCAAACCGCGGCACTGAAAGCCATCGACCAGGCCTTTCCAGGAATGGATAACTATACAAACGATCCGGATGCCAACTACATCTACGCTAATCCGCTGGTCAAATACCGCTATCAGGAAAGAGCCAATATTGACGTCAAAATGGAGACTGGGACCGGGAAAACCTTTGTCTACACGCGCTTGATGTACGAGCTGCATCAAAAATACGGCCTTTTCAAGTTTGTGATTGCCGTCCCCAGCCCCAACATCAAAGAAGGAACCAAAAGCTTTATCACCAGCGACTATGCCAAGCAGTACTTCAGCCAGTTCTTTGAAAATACGCAGGTGCAGCTAAACGTCATCAATGCTGGTGACTTCAAGGCCAAGTCGGGGCGGCGCAACTTCCCGGCCCAGCTGATGGAATTTGTCGAAAGCACGCGGCAAAACGCCAACCAGATTCAAGTCCTGCTGATCAACGCCGGCATGCTGCATTCCAAGTCAATGCACCGCGACGACTATGATCAAACGCTTTTAGGCGGCGAGACATCCCCCGTCAAAGCAATTGCTGCCACCCGCCCTATCGTAATTATTGATGAGCCGCACCGTTTCCCCCGCGGCAAGAAGTTTTATGCCGACATTGAGGAACTAAAGCCGCAGCTGATCTATCGTTTTGGGGCCACTTTTCCTGAGATTACAACGGGACGCGGCAAAAACAAGACTACCAAAATTGATTATTACCGGGACCGGCCGCAATATGATCTCAACGCCATTGACAGCTTCAATCAAGGACTGGTTAAGGGTATTGACGTTGACTATCCAGACATGTCTGAGCAGCAGGCCAGCGCTCGTTATCAAGTCAAGGCCGCTAAACCTAAGGAACTGATTCTGACGCGCAACGGCAAGGAGCATCGGATTGGCATTGGCGAGAATCTAGCAGACGTTGACCCAGACTTTGCCGGCAACATCACCTATGAAGGCGGCACTGACCGTGAGCTTTCCAACGGGCTGGCACTGGCTAAGGATATGGAACTGATTCCCGGCACGTTTGCGGAATCATATCAAGATCAGATTCTTAATCAGGCCCTGGAATACCATTTCGCGACTGAACAGCAGAACTTTCTGCGCCCAGAATCTGAAGCCAACGCCCCCCGCATCAAAACATTGTCATTATTCTTTATCGACAGTATCAGCAGTCTGCGGGGCGAAAACAACAGTAAGGGCTGGCTGGCCGCGCACTTTGAAAAGCTGCTCAAGGCTAAGCTGGTCAAACTGATTGATAAATATGACCTGGCCCTCAACGATCGCGAGCGCCAGTATCATGACTTTCTGCAGGCAACACTGGCCAGCCTGCAGTCAGAGCATCAAGACGTTTACGCCGGCTACTTCAGTGAGGATCGCAACAGTTCTGATGATGACATTCAAGCCGAAGTCGACGATATCTTGAAAAACAAGGAAAAACTGCTGAGCTTCAAGGATGAGCAAGGCAACTGGCTGACCCGGCGCTTCTTATTCTCCAAGTGGACGCTGCGGGAAGGCTGGGACAATCCCAACGTCTTTGTAATTGCCAAGCTGCGCACCTCGGGATCTGACATCAGCAAGATTCAAGAAGTTGGTCGGGGCTTGCGGCTGCCAGTTGATGAAACCGGCCATCGCCTAACGCAGGATGAATGGCCCAGCCGCCTTTCATTTTTGATTGGCTATGACGAAAAAGACTTCGCGGCCAAGCTGGTGGGCGAGATCAACACGGATACGCCAATCAAGCTGAATCATGACGAACTCACAAATGAAATGGTCGAACTGATCGTCAAGGCCAAGCAGCAGACCAATCCAAAGCTGTATCCAAAATCAACCGCTAATGAAATCTACAATAACCTGGGGCAGCATGAAGTCATTGATTTTAATCACAACTTTAAAGCTAAAGTAGCGCTAAATGGTAAAACCATGTCGGGCTATGAGGCTTTCCTGCAGCTCTACCCTGAAGTCGAGCATCAGACTATGGTAGCCAAGGATCGTGTCCGCAACCTCAAAAAGCGGCACGCCAGCACCAAGGTCAAGCTGCGCAAGGAAAACTGGAATCAGCTCAAGGATCTTTGGCAGCAGCTTTCAAAACGGCAGATGGTCAAGTTTGACGATTCGATCAATCAGTTGGCCGAAGACGTGGCTCGCAACGTGTTCAGCGACCCTGACAAAAAAATCTTCGTCCTCGATCAGCCGCAGATCATTCATCAGACCATCAGTACCAATGCAGAAGGCGCCAAACTGCAAGAAACGCAGCAGGATTATCGCGCGGCCTATCGCACCATGAAGTATGGCAGTTTTCTTAAACAGCTCACTTTGCAGACGGATCTGCCGGTTCCTCTGCTCCATCGCTTAATGACCAATACCATGCGCGACCAGCTGAGCAACGATCCCAACTACATCAATGAAAAGACGCTCAATAACCTAATCAAGACGTTCAATCGCAACTTCAACGAACGAATTCGGACACAATATTCCTACGTTCCCCTAAAGTTTTCGGCGTCAACTTCAATCTATGATGCTCAAAAACAGGAATTCGTTGACGAGCTGCCGGCTGATCTGCTGGGCGTCTATTCAGCCGATGCCGTAGCTGATCCCAAATATCTTTATGATCGGCCGCCGCTGCGCTATGACAGTACCGATCCCGAACTAATGATTCTTAGACGAACCTACAGTAATCAGATTACCGTCTTTGGCAAGCTGCCGAAAAAAGCCATTAAGATTCCGCGCTTTGACAACGGAACCACAACCCCCGACTTCATTTTCAAGATCGATCAGGCAGACGGCCAGACCGTTTATGCCGTAATCGAGACTAAGGCTGAGAATATGCGGCTGGGCGATGAGGAAATTCGCGTCATTCAACAAAAGTACTTTGACCAGCTCCGCGAATCAGGCGTCTATTATCGCATGGCCACCAGCGAAGATGAGGTTCATGAACTAATCAGAAAAATTGAAAATAAGGAGATCTCAACCGATGATGTCACTCATTGATCTAGAAAAAGCCGGCAAGATCGAAAAGACCGGCGCGACCGTCAAGCTGCCAACCAGGCTTAACAATCTGGGCACCGAGAATATGGATGTCTATCGCATTCCGCTTAAGTATCTGTACTATAACGACAAAAACGGCCGCATCTCAACGGCAATTGCCGGATACCATGATGAACTCAATCCAGTCAACGATACAGTTGATCCAGCCTATAATGATTTCGTAGCCAAACTGATTGAACAAAACAATCCAGCCGCTTTAAAACGAACCCAAAAATCGATCCAAGAATCTGGGCAGCGCATCTGCGGCTACGTACTTGAAGATGGTCGGATCGTTGATGGCAACCGACGCTACACTGCCTTGCGCAATCTGCAGAAGGCAACCGGTAAAACCTACTACTTTGAAGCGGTAATTTTGCCTTTCTCATATGACAACCAAACCGACCGCTCCAAGATCAAGAAACTCGAGCTAGCAATTCAGATGGGCGTCGAAAAGCGCGAAGACTATGATCCAGTTGACCTAGCCGTTGATATCTACCAAACCACAACCGGTGATGATGCCATGATGACACTGGCCGATTATGTCAACGTTGCCAATATGAAGAAAAAAGAAGCCGAACGATACTATCAAGGTGCCGTTTACATGCGGGAATTTCTTAAGTTTATCGGTGCCGATGAAAACAACTATAACCTCATCAAAGAAAATCACTGGCCAATAATTTCGGTGATGATGCCGACTCACAGGTTCAAAAGAATGAAACCATGCATTCATACTTTGGCTTGATTTTACATGACCTTCATGTTGGGGTAAGCGGCACGCCAGCGCGGACTCATATGCGAGACTTCACCCAAAACATCGTTAAATCACCTAATCTAAACGAATTCAACGATGAAGTCAGCGATGCCGTCGAAGATCTGGCCGATACGCTGCAAGAATCGCCAATCAACGATACTACTGATTTGATGACTCAGCTGACTGAAGCCAACGACAACATCAGTGAGTTCGGTGATACCTATGACACCTACATACGGGATGCCAAAAACGGCGAATCGGTCGAAAAATTCATCAAGAGCATCAAGGATTCCGTTAAATACTATGAAGATCTGAACAATAATGGCGGTTTGGCCGGCACCTTACGCTATGGTGAGATTAGTAGCGAGCAAATCAAAGAGCTGCAAGACTACATGCGTCACCTGAATATTTTAAGCAAGGAGCTTTTCAATAAGTATGCTGAGGAAAGATAATCCCGCTATCATCAAAAATGAACAAGGCCAGTTTCAATTAATTGATGATCCCAGCCGCACTTTGGAAACTCTACCAGCTAAGCGAGCACTGCAGGTTCTGGCTCCTTACTTTGCCGATCCTGGAAAAAGAATCTTTAAACCTGATTTAACCTATGTCAGCCTACTTGCCTTGATCCAAAAGCTGAATCATCGTCTTCAGCGTAAAGGACTGCCGGAAGTTATCGTCAGTTCTCAGGTTGATCAGTATATCCAGGCCAAGCAGTACCACATCAAGGAACAAAGCGAAGCCGGTCTGACCATTAAAAATCGGGATTCGCGCTGGCAGCCGGAATTTAACGCGTTTAAAAAAATCGTTGACCAAGAGATCGCGCGACCGCTCAAGCCTGAACAGGAACGGGCCAGCTTCTTTTTAGCAATGATGAAAAAAGCAGCTAACTTCTCAGTTCCTGGCGCTGGCAAAACAGCCATGATGTATGGTACGTTTGCCTATCTTTCCAGTCCTGCGATCAATCAAGTCGATAGGCTGCTGGTGGTCTCGCCATTAAACGCTTTTGCGGCTTGGCGTACTGAATTTACTGCCGTTTTTGGCGCCAAAAGAAAACTGCACTACCTGAACCTGCGTGATCCACGACTGGTTAACGATCAAGGAGCCATCAAACGAGCCTGGCCGCGCGCCGATGTAGTCACGATCAACTATGAATCATTAAAGGGCAATCTGCGCGTCATCAATGAGCTGCTAGATTCCAGGACCATGCTGGTTTTCGATGAGGTTCACCGCATCAAGGGGATCAACGGTCAAAGAGCCAGGGCTGCCCTGCATTTGAATCAAGCTCCCTATTATCGCTACGTCTTAACGGGGACGCCGATTCCAAACGGTTTTCGCGATGTCTATAATTTCCTGCATTTAATGTATCCGGATGAATATAAATCGTTTTTTAACTGGAGCGTCAATGACCTTGAACGTATTGACTCTGACATCGTTAATCAAAAACTGGCTCCCTTTTTCTGGCGGACCAATAAAGAGGATCTGCACGTGCCTAAGCCAGATGACGATATTATTCAAGCCGTTGCGCCTTCGCTTGCTCAATCTAAGCTGGCTGAGGCAATCTATGCCAATGAAAACGGCACTCTGGCAACGTTTGTACGCTTACTGCAGGCTTCGACCAATCCCGAGCTTTTAAAGTATAATCTCAATTATCGCGACTTGAATCTGTTGGACGCTGATTCGGCCAAATGGAGCCGGCATCAAAAGCGCTTGAGCAAAGAAAACATCAGCAGCGGCGAACCTTATCGGCAATACGATTTGGCCAGCATCCCAACGCCCAAGTTCGACTTAGGCATCAAGCTGATCCGTAAACTGACTGGACAAGGTAAAAAAGTCCTGGTCTGGGCAATGTTTATTGGCACGATGGAAAAAATCACTGCTGCGCTTAACCGGCTGGGCATCCGCACCACACTGATCTATGGCGCGACGCCCAAAGAAGAACGCGAAGGCTTAATCAATCAGTTTCGCAACGGCAACGTTCAAGTGCTGGTTACCAATCCCAATACGCTGGGCGAATCGATCTCTTTGCATCAGACCGTTCATGACGCTGTTTATTTTGAGTACAATTTCAATCTAACCTTCATGTTGCAGTCGCGTGATCGAATCAATCGTCTGGGACTGCCGGATAGTCAATATACCAGATACTATTACCTTATGACTAAAGGCAATATTGCTCATGCCGGCTTCATTGATGAAAAGGTCTATCGGCGGCTCAAAGAAAAAGAACAGATCATGCTTGAAGCTATCGATGGTCAGCTCTTGGTTCCCGAATATCCTGACGACTACTTGGATGAGGTTAAAGCCATCATCACCGAGCAGCGTCAACGGAAATAAGCAGCCGTTTTTTGCGATTTAGCAAAAGCTTTTGCGGCTGTTGCTTTGCATAGATAATCCTCGCAAAGCTTTGCCACCGGACATGATTCAGCTAGCAAAAAACTGCCAGACTAAAAAGCATGACCTATTGGCTGCTGAACACCCAACAACTCAGAATCGTTTTATGTTCGTTGATTTTCTCAGTGTTGCCGTTTTAATACGCATAAGTTCAATTAAAAAATCGCATCATCCTTGGCCCGATACAGGCTGCGGATGGTGCGATCTTTATTTATGGTATTTTTTCTACCATTATATAGGAAGTTTTAAGTTAATTCGTTTCTGGAATTATCCAAAGGAAGAAAAATTGACTGTGAGGAAAGTATCAAATAATTTTAATGCAGTGCTTTAGAAATGGGCAGCTAAAATCGGCAGCAGCCAAATCCAGAAGATGCAGGTAGCGGCAAAAGCAACCGTAGAAATTGCCACCGAACTGGCCCCTTCTTTTACATAGATATTGTAGCGGCTGGAAATAATGATTCCCGAGAATGCAGGTGGCAGAGCGGTTGCCATGCAAAGCATCGAGATCTTGGTTGGGTCTGACCCCATGCCGCAAAGATAGGCTGCCAAAACAATGATTGCCGGCGTCAAAATCAAACGATAAAAGGTATTCCAAAGCGATTCTTTGTCAATTGAGAACTTGACCGTTGACAGCGATAAACCGGCTGCCAATACGGCGACCCCTGAATTAGCTTTAGCAATCAGATCAAAGCTGGGGGCAAACGATGCTGGAACCTTGATGCCAAGCAGAACCAAAATCACGGCTAAAAGCGGCGCGGCAGCAACTGGCTGTTTAATGGCATTGATAATTGCGGCCATCGTTGAATTGCTGGTGTCCGTTTTGCCACGGCTTTCATGGTTGGAGAATTCAGCTCTTGCCAGATCAATCTCGCGAATAATGCCTTTTTCGCGCAATGCCTTGGCTTCTGCATCAGTAACCGGGATCCCATCGGCAATGGTTACTTCTTTTTCTTGAACCGGTGCCAATTCATCTGCTTTTTGCGGCAGCTTGATTTTGACCTTTTCGCCACCCGTCTTAGCTGCCTTGGCTCGAGCAGCCGCTTGTCCTTTATTGATCAGGGCCAGTCCAATTGGAATCGTAACCGCGTTGACCACGATTGAAACGATCCCGATAACCAGATTGGTGCTGGCGCTATTGCCATAGATCGGATCCAGTACCGCAAATCCCAGAAAACCTATCGTTGGCGAACCGGCAATCATGGCACAGATTGCGGCTTCCTGCGTGGTTCGATGAAACATCAGCTTGTCTAAAAAATAGCTGAGCAAAAACAGCCCCGTCACGCCAAAAATTGAAATCATGGTCAAGACGACATCCTTGGCAAACATTGCGCGCGTTGCACTGACGATTGAGATAAACAGTGCCGCGGGCAAGGCAATATTCAGCACCAATTTGTTGAGACCCTGGCGCTGATCGTCATCAAAGAACGAGAACTTGCCGCACAGATAGCCTAAAATCATAATTACCAAAATTGGAACAATATCATTAATCAATATCTTTTCCATAATCGACCCTCCAATCGCTTTTCCGCCGAACCGACTCATAAAAAAGGCAGGATGATTGCGCATGCTCACCATCCCACCCAAGTCTGTTCAAAATCGGCTTGGCTTATTCACCCTTGATGACTTCGCGCCGTGGGTTCTTAGGGCCACGTGCCTTGGAGATGACGCCTTTTTCAACCAGGTCGTTGATTTCATCGGCATCATAGCCTAAAGCAGAAAGGACTTCGACGTTGTTTTCACCCAGATCTGGTGCCCGCTTGTAGTCTGGCTTATAGTTGCTCAGCGTAAACGGCATCCCAATCGTCTTGAAGTTGCCCCGGTTGCCGCCTTGGTCAATCGTGACGATCGTGCCATCCTCGTTTAAGTCCGGGTCGTTTTCCAATTCGTGCCAGTCAATGACCGGGCCAACCGGAATTCCGGCTTCACCAAGTTTTTGCGTCAATTCATATTTGTCGTATTGCTTGGTATAGGATTCAATCAATGGGTAGATTTCTTCCTTGTGTAACTGCCGGTGTTCCCAATCACTGAAACGCTCATCGTCAATCCATTCTGGGTGTCCCATCGTATTGGCAATGGCTGCCCAGCTCTTGTTGGAGTCTTGGATTACGATGTAGACATAGGCGTTTGGATCGGTTTCCCAGCCTTTTGCCTTGTAGGTCCAGCCAATTACCTGACCGCCTTCCGTATTTTCAGCCCGTGGTACGGCCTTGCCCCACTCGTAGTTAGGGTAGACGGCATAGTGCGGCAGCGCGCCCAGGTTATCCAGCATGATCTGGTCACGCAGCTTGATCCGGCAAAGGTTCATGACCGCGTTTTGCATTGATTGATAGACCAGCGTTCCTTGACCAGTCCGTTCCCGCTGCATCAAAGCCGCCAGAATCCCAATGGTCAGGTGCATGCCCGAGTTGGAATCGCCTAAAGCGGCGGCAGACTGCGTTGGCACGTTGTCAGCGCCCTTGTTCCAGCCAGTCGTCGAAGCCGCGCCACCAGCAGACTGGGCAACTGGTTCGTAGGCCTTGACATCAGCAAAGCGTGATCCTTGGTTAAAGCCTTTCAGCGAAGCCATGATCAAACGCGGGTTCAGCTTGTGCACGTCTTCCCAGCCAAAGCCAGCCCGATCAGCTGCACCTGGCCGCACGTTTTCAACAAACACGTCCGCCTTTTTAAGCAGGTCCGTCATGATCTGTTTGCCTTCAGGAGTCTTGATGTTGAGCGTCAGTGACTTCTTGTTGGCATTCAGCTGCAGGTAGTAGAGACTCCATGAATCCTGAATATCTAATAACTGATTACGGGTTGGATCACCGGTGTCTGGCCGTTCGATCTTGATGACTTCAGCACCCAGCCAAGCCAACAGCTGCGTACAGGAAGGACCAGATTGTACCTGCGTCCAGTCAACGACTTTGATTCCCTTTAATGGTGCGTATTCATTCGTCTTTTCTTTAACCATAATTCTCTGCCCCTTTCACTACTTTTTCAGGTCCAGCTTTGGATTCAAGTTGCCAATGTGACCAGATTCCTTACCCATGGATGGGTCGATCTGGACGTTGATAATGTTTGGCCGCTTGGATTCAACCGCCTTTGCAAAGATAACCTTCATTTCCTGGTAGCTGCTTACAAAGTAGCTATCGCCGCCAAATGCCTTAGCAATATATTCGTGCCTTGCCCGAGCATCCAGCATTGTTGGGCCTGGCTGGTCAGCAACTTCACGGTCCGTACCATTGTAGATCCCACCATTGTTAATTACGACGACGGTAATTGGCAGGTGGTAACGACAGATGGTTTCCATTTCCATGCCATCAAAGCCAAACGCGCTGTCGCCTTCCAAAGCAACGACTGGCTTGCCAGTTTCAACAGCCGTGGCAATCGCATAGCCCAAACCGACGCCCATGACGCCCCACGTACCAGTGTCCAGACGGTGACGCGGCAGTTTCATGTCAATCATGTTCCGGCCAATGTCCAACGTGTTTGCACCCTCAGAAACCAGGTAGGTATCAGGATGCTGCAGGAAGTACTCTTTGATTGGTTCCAACGCACCATAGTAGCCAAACTTGGCATTGGTTTCGCCGGCTTCAACGCGTTTCGCAAACTTAGCGACGTTTTCGGCAGTCTTGGCCTTGATTGCCGCCAGCCAATCTGTTGGAGCGTGATAGTCAGCCTTTTTAAGCGCTGGTACCAGTTTGGTCAAAATTGAATTCAAATCACCCTGCAACGGTGCGTCAATCTTTTGGTTGGAATCAAATTCAGTTGCCTCGATTTCCAGCTGTACGAATTTAGCGTTCGGATTAAACGTAGGTGCCGCACCATGTGAAAGCATCCAGTTGAGCCGCGCACCGATCAGAATTACGACGTCCGCGCCGCTTAATGAAAGTGAGCGCGCCGCAGCTGCAGAGTGCTTGTCCTCATCAGAGATCAAACCCTTTGCCATTGACATTGGCAAGAATGGAATATCGGTTTCAGCAACCAGCTTTTGCACCAGTTTTTCGCTTTGCGCGTATGCCGCCCCTTTACCAAGAATGATCAGCGGCTTTTTAGCACCCTTAATTACCTCAACAGCCCGATTGATTGCTTCATCGCTTGGTGCCTGTTTTGGTGCTGGATCGACAACTTCATAAATGCCGGCATCAGAGTCATCGGTGACCTCAATTTGTTGGCCAATTGTGTTGGCTGGCAGATCAAGGTAGACCCCACCAGGACGACCCGACAATGCCGTTCTGACTGCTCTGGCAACGGCCAAACCCATGTCTTGAGCGCGATCGACTCGGTAGGCGGCCTTACAGAACGGCTTGGCAACGTTGTATTGATCTAATCCTTCATAATCGCCTTGGTCCAGATCAATAATGTGACGTTCCGATGAGCCGGAAATCATAATCAATGGAAAACAGTTCTTGGTTGCCTGTGCCAATGCCGTCAAACCATTTAAAAAACCGGGAGCAGAAACGGTCAGGGCCACACCTGGCTTCTGTGTCAGATAGCCGGCCGCTGCCGCCGCATCCACTGCCGCATCCTCACGCCGAAAACCAAAGTACTTCATGCCGCGCAACTGAGCCAGACGCGCAAAATCAGTTACTGGAATCCCAACGACCCCATAAATATTTTGCAGTCCATTTTTTTGCAGAGCGTCGATTAAAAGGTCGGCACCGGTTTTCATTGATTCATTTGCCATAAGCTTTCGCCTTCATTCATTAGATTTTAATAATTGAGATTATGCAAAATTTGACTACCTTAAGATATCCATGCAAATTCATCCTTTTATGGCGGAATTTTTTTCATTAATGGTTTCATTGCGTCTGCCTCACTTTAAGACTCGTTTGAAACGTCTACGAACCTCGTCAAAGCCCAGCCAGCCGCCAATTCCAGCCAGCAAGAGTCCTAAGCCGGTCAATAAGTCGGCATGCCGATTCCCAGTTTGTGGAAGATGTTTGACTGATGCCGTTTCATTGGGGGCTGAAACCGCATCATAATTGTTGCTTTTAGTTAATTGGATAGCAGATGACGTTGAATCGGCAATTACGACATGATGAGCTTTACCCGACTGATCCGTCTGACCGTCAATCGGCTGGCTGAAAGACTGTTGTTTGATTTGATGATCATCAGTCTTGACCCCGGCAGCAGTCGACGCTGTACCTTTCCCTTGCGTATCAGTCGGCTTTGACGTTGGCGACTTAACAGAACCGCTGGCGTGACGATCAGGATTAGCTGACTGACGCTTCAGCTTGATTACGTAGGTTTGTTTGCTGGTGTCGTTAAAGCTGAGAATCTGACCATCAGTTGGATCACTGACGAGCTGATACCCTTGCCGTTCTAGAGCCTTAATCGTATCAGCAGTGCTGTAGTTGGCACTTGATCCATACTTTCCCGTCAGCAGCTTGTCATACTGACTGAGGCTTTGCGGATCTTTAGAGCTGACATCCTCATAGACAATCCTGATCTTTTCTATACATGGCTGGTAGATCACCGTTACAACCGGATTTTGCCCAAGCGTTGGCGAGGCGGCAGCAACTGACGGCGTATTCGTGAAATAGCCAGGAATCGTTGGTGAAGCAATCGATGGATACTTCGCAGGCGCTGCAGTCCAAGGCGTGTAGACCACATCACCGGTAACCTCATCAATATCAGCACTTCTGGTATATGCAACCGGCTGACTTACTGCCGCAGCGGCTGGCTGGCCATTTGCAAACTCATACTTGATCGTCCGTGTGGCTTGCTGATTCAGGTCATTTCGCTCAACTCCTTGATAGGTCTTTGCTGGATTGTCTGGCAACGGAATTCCATTGTCTTGATAATGACTGGGACCGATTATGAGATGACGATGTTCCAGCTTAACCGTATAGCTTTGCGCACCATCACCATATTTCAAGACCTTGCCGCCAGTCGGATCATTGACCAGCTGATAGCCTTTTGCTTCCAGCTCTTTGATTATCTTAGCCGTACTATAGTCTGAACTCTGATTTCTGGCACCGGTCAGTTCTTGATCATACCCACTGAGATTTTGCGGATCATCCGCACTGACATCTTGATAATTAACTGTGATCTTTTCGGTACGACCATAAACATAGATAACCGTACCGTTAAGTCCCTCCTTTCTTAGCGTGCCGCTTGGAGCAAGACTACCTTTTCCCAAGCCAATATATGTATAGCCAGGAAGATTAAGCTGATCTGTAGAATACGTATTGCCAATTACCGGCGCGCCGCTGTAGTGAACGCCAGTCTGATGAATCAGCTGACCCTGTTCATTGAGATATTCAACGTTGACTGAAGCAGCTGGCGAAAAAGTAAAGCTGGTCAATCTAAACTGTTGCAGGTTGGTTAATTCGCCAGTCGTCGCCGCCAGATCAAGTGCCATCGCGACATTGCCATTGCCAGGAATATCAGGAATCTGGTAGGTCCACGTAACCCATTGCTCATCTTCATGCGTCTGAACACCGTCATTAAGATGTCCAGCTGGTTCTTTCAGTTTGATTGTCAAGACATGGGTTTGACCGTTATATTGCATTTGAAAATCATGAAACCTGCCGTCCATCAAGCTAGTGGTCAGTGCCTGAACCGTGCCGTCTTGATTATTGACCCACCATCGCCAAGCCTTTTTGCCAGTAGTCGTTGTAACCTGTTCATGACTGGTGGTAACGATATCGCCATATGGAACGGTCATTGTTGGGTCCTGTGACTGGCCATGTTTAGAGTCATCCTCACCATTTTGCGGAAGTGGGATCTGATCGCCTGGCAGACTCGAGGTTGGCTCATTGTAGTAGTCATAATAGGAATCAAGCTTAAAGCCAACCGCATCCGGCAGCCCCGCAATTCCTAGATTGCCGCCCGGTCGACCAAGCGCATCAACGCTTCCCGTATGAAAGACGATTCCCATTCCATCAGCACCGCCAAAGTTGCCCAGATTGATCTGACCATTTAGGGTAAAACTGCTGTCCATATTGATCTTTTCTTTTAGCGATATGCCCCCAACTGAATACTGCTGCCCTTTTTTGGTAAAGGTAATCGTTACCGAGCCATCAGAGTTAAGCTGATCAGTTGCCGTACCATGCATATCAAAGTAGTGATTGAAGTTTTTGGCATCAACGGTTACGTCTTCAGCCGGCAGTGAAGGATCGTTTATGACTGCACCAGTAGTATTGATAAGTGATGGCTCAGTAGCATTGCTTTGAACGACAGGTGGCTCTGACACTTTTTGGGCTGCACTGGCCATGACCATGCTGGGATCCTGCGCACTATCGGCTGAATTGCTAATGGCTGCACCAGCTTGGCCTCGCGCTGATGAACTGACTAAGGCCGAGCTGTTTTGATAGACCGCTGTCGAGTCGTCAGTAGAAGCCTCAGCCTGCACACTGCCTAACGCATCACAAGAAACCTTGCTATCACTATTATCAGCAGCGACATTGGCAGCTACTGAAGCCGCACTTGTTGTTGCTGTTAAGGACGATGCTTTTGCCGGATGATCGCTTTTCTCGTTTACCGAAGCTGTAAAAGAATCGGCAGCAACTGCCAAGGATCCATAATCTACTGATGGAGCCTTGCTTTGAACAGTAGCTGTTTTGCCATTTTGCGCGGGCAACGCATCTGCCTTAACGTTTAGTTCATTAGCACCACCAAGGAAAAAACCGACTGCAATCAACATCGAGACACAGCCAAGCTTTGTTTTACGCAGAGCATATCTTGGCAAAATCGACATTAATTGCCTTTGCCGGTCATTTTGATTGTTTCTCCCCATTTCAATTCCCACCTTGTATCTTTAATCTACAAAAAAGGCATTAAATAGACTTTCAAATTTCACTGAGCGATTATAGACACGAATTTAAAAAGCAACAACAAAAAATCGTTTGCACAACTCAAATCAGGCTGATTTCATCCGTTATAAAATTAAAAATCGATAAGTATAATTTATTTAATATTTCAGAACGCCGATATAACAAGATTTATTGTTCGTGTTTTACTTTGTATTTTTTAACAATCTAAGAAATTAATATTTGTTAAAATGAACAAAAATGTTTTAATATGAGCTTTTTTTCATGTTATGGGCAGACAGTCAATGGTATTTCAGCTGTTGTCATGGGTACTTCAGTATTAACAGGTGGCCTTTTATCGCCAGCCATCCTCCAGAAAGCAGTCATTCAAAGATTAAGCGGGCCAAATTTACCTACTTTACGCTGATTTTTGATCGGAAGTAGGTAGCTGCATACTCGGCCGGTTTAACTTTACCTACTTTCAGCATCTTTTTCCGAAATAGTAGGTAAAGATGTATATTTAAGAGCTGATTGGGGTTGATTGGGTTAGACCGACTTTGTGAACTACCTACTATTTGGTAATTTTCCGCTAATAGTAGGTAATGTTAGGGAACCCTAACTCGATATACATTAATTTTTACCTACTATGCAATCGATTTTTGAGAAAAGTAGGTAATGATCTTTTTGTCATATGTTTTATGCAGATTTTTTTGCATAAACCGCATCATTGATCCCCGCCATTGACTTTATGACTGCTGAGCAACTGCTTATCAATGAAATCAAGTCCTTGCCTAACTGCAAATTTCTGATTGCTTCGCTTTTTTCTACCGCTAGTCAAAAACGACTGCGGTAAGAATTGACACACCCCATTTATCGACTGTTGAAACTGACTGCGTGCGGTATCTCTGGTTAGCGATCCTGAGTCCTGCGCAAAAAAACTCGCCTGGCAAAATCTGCCAAGCGAGTTTTAGGATTCAGTAATTAATCAGGAGTTTTCTTAATTGAAGTGTCAGAACGTTAATTCGAGAAATGCGTCACGTAGTTTTAGTGGTATGAACGGAACAGCCAAGTTTTAGTTTTTGAGATGCGCTATCTTTTAAATTTAAGGAGAGTTATAAGAGTACTTGTATTGGAAATTTAGGATTTGACTGATCCGTTTCGCTTTCCCACCCACTAATTTTCACACAGACTATCGTAGCGTGGCCGATCCGCTAGCGGTCAAGACTTGGTTTAAGCGCCCCAGACTTCTTCGGCAACGCTCTTGACCAACGCAAGCTTAGCCCATTGCTGCTCTTCAGTCAGAATATTGCCTTCTTCAGTTGAGGAAAAGCCGCATTGTGGACTCAGGCACAGCTTGTCCAAATCATGGTATTGCGCAGCTTCATGAATACGATCCAAAATTGCCTGCCGCTCTTCCAATTCACCAGACTTAGAGGTAACCAGCCCTAAGACCACGTATTTGTCAGCTGGTACCTTGGCCAGGGGTTCAAAGCCGCCCGCCCGCTCAGAATCATATTCCAGATAAAAGGCTGCCACGTCTTCTTTGGCAAACAGATAGTCGGCAACTGAGCCATAACCACCCTTGGCCGCCCAGGTTGAATGATAGTTCCCGCGGCAGACATGGGTCGTAACCGTAAGATCAGCCGGCAGATCAGCCAAAGCCGCATTGTTGATCTTGAGATAGGTTGCCTCCAATTTTTCCCGATCCGCGCCTTCTTTAGAACGAGTTGCCCAGTAGTCTTCATCTACCAGCAGTCCCCAGGTACAGTCATCCAGCTTGACATCGCGACAACCGGCATCATACAGTGCCAAGATCAGATCATGGTAGGCAGCGGCTACGTCTTTGATCAGGTCATCTTCAGAATCATAGTATTTTTTGATGGCCGCCACGTGCTCATCATCCCGGAAAAGTTCAGAATAAAGCTGCGCCGGTGCCGGAATGCTTTGGCGTGGGATCAGGTCCGTGCCATCCGTTAAGCGCTTAAGGTACTTAAAGGCTTCCAGATCGGGGTGCGTGCCGTTAAAACGAATCTTGCCTTCAACCTGAGCAGAATCAGCCCGCGTTTCTTCATCATGGAAACGGTAGCCATGTGCCGGCTTAGTATGCGCGATCCCTTCAAAGCCCCAGAACGTGTCCAGATGCCAGTATGAACGCCGAAACTCGCCATCAGTAACCGCGTGCAGCCCGGCTTGTGCCTCTTTTGCGACCAGCTCCTTGATACACTTGTCTTCAACGGCTTTCAGTTCGTCATGGTCAATTTCATGATTGGCAAATTTTTCCCGCGCCGCTTTCAGTTCGGCTGGGCGCAGGAAACTGCCTACAATGTCATAACGGAATGGTGAAGTCGTGCGGTTGGTAAAAGTTAAAGTTTGTGCTTGCGTCATATGTGATAACTTCCTTTCGAAAATGCTTATTTGGCAGGACTTCTCAAGAAATTAAAAATCCCTGGGAAAAGCACATCCTGCACTTTCTCCCAGGGACGTTGACTGCTTATTCAACGTGTTACCACCCTGATTCAGCTAGACCTCACAATCTAGCCCTTACTGAGTACTCTAAAAAATTAGAAGACCCGGACCGTGATATCGGACGTCACCCCGCGGCCGGCTTACCAAACGGCTCGCCCGCCGACTTGCTCCAAGACCATCTTCATCGCGTTTCACGATCCCGGCTCTCACCTAACCCGGTTCTCTTTAAAGGCTGCCCGCGACTACTCATCTCTTCTAAGCAATTTCTAATTTTATTGTAATTATACTATAACGATCGGCACTGACTGTCAACCATAAATTGAGATTTTTTCCTAATTCCACCATAACTTAATCAATGCCTGCGTACCATCGTTGCCCAGCCGTTTTTCATCAACCAGGATTTCGTACAGACGCGCGGCTTCCTTAGTCGCCGGCAGCTCTAGCTTCATTCGCGCAGCCTCATCAAGCGCAATTCGCAGATCCTTTAAGAAGTGCTTGGCAAAAAAGCCCGGCGTAAAGTCGTTTTTAAGAATACGGGGCGCATAGTTGTCCAGACTCCAATTGGCCGCGGCACCGCCACCGACCGTCTTGATCACCGTTGCCAGATCCAGACCGGCAGCCTTGGCATACGCAAGCATCTCGCACATCCCAGTCATCGTTCCGGCGATCATGATCTGGTTGGCCATCTTGGCATGCTGACCACTGCCGGCAGGACCAAACCAGTTGACGTCTTGGCCAATCTGTTTAAACAGTGGCGTTAAATATTCGCAATCAGCCTTTTGACCACCCACCATGATCGTCAGCGTGCCGTTTTTTGCTCCCAGATCACCGCCCGAAACTGGTGCATCCAAAATATGCACGCCAGCTGGAGACGCAGCGGCAATTTTTTGGTCCAGAGCTGGCCGACTGGTGGTCATATCAATCAGGTACTGACCAGGAACTGCTCCGCTCAGCAAGCCATCTTCGCCAAAATAGATCTGCTCAACGTCTTTTGGATAGCCAACAATCGACATCACGACTTCACAGTTCTGCATTGCCAAAGCCGGCGTGTCATACCATTTTGCGCCCAGGTCCAAAACTTTTTGAGCATGCTCCTTAGTTCGATTATAGACCTGGACTTGATTGCCCGCCTTAAGCAGGTTGGCAATCATTCCGGTTCCCATTACACCGGTGCCAATAAAGCCAATTTTCATCATATCACCTCGCGATTGATTTGCGTTTATTGTAACACGCTGCTGATTTAAAATTGGCAGTTCTTCTTGATCAATCACAAACCATTCCGACCCTTGCAGACAGTAAAAAACGGTGCCGGTAAAAAATCGGCACCGTTTACTTTTAATTTATTGCAAAATCTGACCTGGCAGAGTCTTGAGATTTTGCAGCGTCAGTTCCGAATGATGCTGATCAAGTCGCATCTGGGCAATCAAATCATCCGCACTGTTAAACTTGACCTCGCCGCGCAACCGTTTGATCCAGCGCACCTGCACGTTTTCGCCATAGATCAGCTGATTGAAGTTGAACAGGTAGATTTCCAGTGTCTTTTCATTATGATCGCCAAACGTAACGTTGCGACCCACGCTGGCCATTCCATTATACCAACGCTCACCGATTTTCATCTGCACGACGTAAACGCCGATTGATGGCAGCCACTCTGCCTCAGGCCAGGCAACGTTAGCCGTGGGAAAGCCCAATGTTCGGCCCCGCGCAAACCCATGCACGACCACGCCGGAAGTCTGGTAAAAGTAGCCTAAAAGCTCATTGGCCGATTGCACGTCACCAAGCTCCAACAGCTCTCGGATGCGTGTTGAGCCAACCTTATGATTATCCTGCAGCGTCAATTTTTCAACGGTTACTACCTCAAATCGTCCTTTGGCAAACTCTTTTAGATGCGCCATATTGGCCACACTGGGATCAGCTCCATAAGTATGGTCATAGCCAGCTACGGCAACCTGCGTATGAAATCCCACCAGATATTGATCGACAAACGTCTGCGGATCTAAAGCCGACAGCGCCGAGGTGAGATTAACCAGATAAACGCGATCGACTCCCAGCTGCTTTAGCAAATCCAATTTGCGCGGCAGTGGCGTTAGATAATGAACGCCGCCAGCTGGATACTGCTGATAGACGATCTCAGGCCGATGATCATAAGTCAAAACAGCTAATGGCAGTCCCTTTTCATCAGCAATGCGGCGCGCCGTTTTGATTACCGCCTGGTGGCCACGATGAATACCGTCAAAAAAGCCCATTGCTAAAACAACTGGTCCAGCTGGTATCAACGCCGGATCAAATGGATGATGAATCTTAATAACCTGCATCTATCCCACCTACTTTGTCGACAGCATCTTCAGCGGTTTATAGAGCTGATCTTTTGCCTGATACAGTGCCTTGACCTCGCCTTGATAAGTCAGCGCGATCTCAGGTTCTTGGGTGTTCAGACCGCTCAGCCAGCCGCCGTTTTGAACCTTTTTCCATTGCGCTTCCGTCAATTCAAGATGTGGATAGTTCTGCAAGGCATAGTCCATTGGATAGACATAGCGATTCATAATCTGGGTCTCCATGGCATCTTGAATATCGCTTAGACTCAGGGTCTGATCCAATTCAAAGCCGCCACTCTTAGTTCGTGTCAGACTGCTCATTACGCCAGGATAGCCTAACTTTTCTGCCAGATCATAGGCCAACGTCCGCACGTAGGTTCCCTTGCTGCAGTCGACCACAAAACGAATCCGCTGCTGCTGCTTTTTTTCATCATAGCTGGAAGCCGTCATTTCAAAGCGCGCAATGTGAACGTGACGCTTGGGACGTTCAACGGTTTCGCCAGCGCGGGCATATTCATAGAGCTTCTTGCCATTAACCTTGATTGCCGAATACATCGGCGGAATCTGAACAATGTCACCGGTCAGCTCCTGCATGGCCTGCTTGATCGTGTCTTCATCAATTGGTGCCGTGACTGGCTTTTGGGCCACGACTTCGCCATCCAGATCTTGAGTCGTCGTCGCCTGACCAACTAAAAGCTCGCCTACATATTGCTTACCCGAGGCCATCAAAAACTCAACGACTTTGGTAGCCTGACCCACGCAGATCGGCAAGACGCCATCAACGTTTGGATCCAGCGTTCCTGAATGACCGATCTTTTTTGTGTGCAGAATTCGCCGCAACCGACTGACACAGTCAAAGCTGGTCATGCCGCGTTCTTTGTACAATGGAATAATCCCGTCCAAAAATTTCACCGCTTTCATTTTTTGAAATAATAAAAGGGGGCCGCAAGCTGGGCTCCCTTTTAACTGATTATCGCTCCTGCTTGTGCAGCTGGTTGATCAATTGGTCGATCCGACTGCCATAAGCAACCGATGGATCACGCTTAAACGTGAGCTCTGGAGTCTTGAAAATGTTAAGACGACTGCCCAGTTCGCTGCGAATCAGCCCTTTTGCCTTGTCCAGACCTTGTTGAGCCTTCTCGCCATCGCTGGCCTTGTCAGACAGCAGGCTGTAGTAGATCGTCGCTTGCTGCAGGTCGCCCGTAACGTCAACGCCCGTGATCGTGATGTCTTGAACTCGTGGATCACGCACGCGCTTTAAGAGGATGTCATCAACTTCACGCTGAATCTGTTCAGCCAGTCGATCCACCCGATAGCGTTTATTTGGCATGTTTTTCTCCTTTAGCGACTAGAAGCTACTTAACGGGAACTTCCTTCATCTGGTAAGCTTCGATAACGTCGCCTTCCTTGATGTCATTGTAGTTTTGAATTGTCAGACCACATTCATAGCCCTGCTTGACTTCCTTGACATCGTCTTTGAAACGCTTCAGACTGCCCAGTTCGCCTTCGTAAACGACCACGCCGTCACGAATCAGGCGGACCTTGGAATCACGCGTAATCTTGCCGTCGATGACCATCCCACCGGCAATCGTACCAATTTTGGAAGCCTTGTAGATTTGCCGAACTTCAACCTGACCAACCGTTTCTTCCTTGTAAACCGGTTCCAGCATCCCTTTCATGGCATCTTCAACTTCTTCAATCGCGTTGTAGATGACCCGGTGCAGCCGGATATCGATGTTGTTTGATTCAGCCATGGACTTGGCCAGTGGCGTAGGGCGCACGTTAAAGCCAATGATAACGGCATTGGAAGCCTCGGCCAGCGTGACATCGGATTCAGAAATGGCACCAACGGCCTTGTGGATGATGTCAACGCGAACGCCGTCAACCTTGATCTTTTCCAATGACTGAGCCAGGGCTTCAACAGAACCTTGCACGTCGGCCTTGATGATAACCGGCAGTGTCTTCATCTGACCCTTCTTCATCGTGGCAAACAAGTTGTCCAGCGTAACATGACTAGTCTTTTGACGTTCTTCAACCAAGGCGCGCTTTGCCCGTTCCTCACCAGCTGCGCGGGCCGTCTTTTCATCGTCAAAGACTACGAAGCGATCCCCGGCTTCTGGCACGTCGCTTAAACCAGTGATCTCAACTGGCGTAGATGGCGTAGCTTCCTTGATGCGGCGACCGTTTTCGTTGGTCATCGTCCGGACGCGGCCAAACGTGTTGCCGACAACGATTGGGTCACCAACATGCATCGTACCTTGTTGAACCAGCAGCGTGGCTACGGGACCGCGACCTTGATCCAGCCGGGCTTCAACAACGGAACCCGCGGCGTTTTGATCTGGATTGGCCTTCAATTCCATCATTTCGGCCTGCAGCAGAATCATGTCGAGCAGTTCATCGATGTTCTTGCCAAACTTAGCTGAGATATTGACAAAGATCGTGTCGCCACCCCAGTCTTCTGGGATCAATTCATACTGGGCCAGTTCTTCGATAACCCGGTTTGGATTGGCACCTGGCTTGTCGACCTTGTTAACAGCGACGATGATTGGCGTGTGGGCAGCCTTGGCGTGGTTGATGGCTTCAACCGTCTGTGGCATGACCCCGTCATCGGCAGCTACAACCAGGACCGTGATGTCGGTAATGTTGGCCCCACGCGCCCGCATTTCGGTAAAGGCAGCGTGACCTGGCGTATCCAAGAACGTGATCAGCTTGCCATTGTAGTCAACCTGGTAGGCACCAATTGCCTGCGTGATCCCACCAGCTTCAGAATCCGTAACGTGGGAGTGACGAATCTTGTCCAAAAGCGTCGTCTTACCGTGGTCAACGTGACCCATAACCGTAACGACTGGTGGCCGCGATACCATGTGTTCCGTATTTTGGTTTTCTTGATCAAAGAATTTGTCCAAGTCGGCAATGTCTTCTTGAACCTTTTCCTTGGCTTCGATGCCATAATCAGCAGCCAAAAGCTCAATCGTGTCCGTATCCAGGGATTGGTTTTGGTTAACCATGACGCCAAGCATAAACAGCTTCTTGATGATTTCAGCTGCTGGGCGGTGCAAAAGCTTAGCCAAATCCTGCGCGTTCATGCCTTCCGTGTATTCAAGAACATCTGGCAATGGACGATCCTTACGCTGAGTTGGCTGCTGCTTTTTCACTTCGCGCATCCGTTGATTCTTGTTGTGCTTGTTGTTTTTATTGCGACGGTTCTTCTTGTTGTTCTTGTTTTTGTTGAAAACGTGAACGCCACGGCCATTGTCATCATTGCCGCCACGGTTGTTGTTACTGTGGCGATTGTTGTTTTGAGACTGCTGACCGTTTTGCGGACGGCTGTTGTGTTCTGGGCGCTTTGGCTGTTCCTGCTTTGGCTGGCTGGCCTTGGCAGCGGCTGGCTTATTGGTACCCTTGGCCATGCTGCGCAGACGGTTGGCTTCTTCTGAGGTCACGGAAGACATATGACTTTTCACCGTGATTCCCTCCTTTTTGGCCATATCCACCAAGTCCTTGCTTGGCATTTTCAGCTCTTTGGCTAGTTCGTAAATTCGTTCTTTGGCCATCGAATCACGCTCCTTTATTTATTTTGTTGTTTCTTCAGCGTCGTTTGACAGTTCGATCATGCGCTTGGCAAAACCGGCCTGTTCAACGGCAACCACCGTTCGTGCCTGTCCAATCGCCTGACTTAGCTCGGCTTTATTGAATCGGCAAATCAGTGGAATTTCATAATAATTACACTTGTTGATAAACTGCTTGACCGTGGAATGACCGGCGTCAGCTGCCAAAAAGACCAGCTTGGCTTGATGATTGCGGATCGATTTTAAGACCAATCCTTCCCCAGCCGTAATCTGACGGGCGCGCCGGGCTAATCCCAAAAGGTTCAAGATCTGCTGTTCTGAAGCTGTCATTAAACGTGACCGAACAGCTTGATCCGTTCCTGCAGGTGATCAGCATAGTCAATCAGCTGATCATAGAAGGCATCATCCAGCTTAACGCCGAATGCCTTGTCAAAAGTGCGTTCCTTCTTTGCCCGCGTGGCAATCTTTACATCTGCGGCAATGTAGGCGCCGCGACCAGCCTTTTTACCGGTTGGGTCCACGCTGACTTCATCTTCTTTGTTGCGCACCACGCGAATCAGCTCTCGCTTGGGCATCATTTCGCCGGTAACGATGTCTTTGCGCATCGGTACTTTTCTCTTTTTCATTGTTTCACCCCGCTGCTCAATTTATTCCATTCAATCTTGCTTCAATTTCTTTTTCTATTGTAGTCTTATTCGCCATCCATTGCATCGTTTTGAGCATCATCAGCGAAATCATCAGTTTGATCTTCGACAGCCGGTACCTCACTGGATGGCTTGATGTCAATCTTGTACTTGGTCAGCTGAGCAGCCAGACGAACGTTTTGACCACGCTTGCCGATTGCCAGCGACAACTGATCGTCCGGTACGTAGACCGTGCAGCCATGATGAACCTTGACGATCTTGTTGCCTTCGTGATCAACGCTGCCCGTATCCTCTTCTTCACCGTTGTTGTCGTCAAAGTCCAGGCGGTCAACCGTAGCTGGCTTCAAGGCATTCTTGATGAAGATCGCTGGGTCAGAGCTGTATTCGATGATATCGATGTTTTCGCCGCCCAGTTGGTTGACGATTGCCTGAACCCGGGCGCCTCGTGGACCAACACAGGTACCAACCGGATCGATGTTCGGGTCTTTTGAAGCTACGGCAACCTTGGAACGATCGCCGGCTTCCCGTGCACTGCCCTTCCATTCGATTGGGCCGTTTTGTTCCTTGAGTTCGGGAACCTCTTTTTCAAACAAGCGCTTGAGCATGCCTGGATCCGTCCGGCTTACCAAGACCAGCGGACCACGGTATTGACGCTTTTGCGTGCCATCTGGCTGCTGCATTGGCTTGGCATCGGCTACCTTGTAGATGTAGACCTGGACGCGATCGTGAATCCGATACTCTTCGTTAGGCATCGTCTGACGCTTGCTCAAGCCGGCTTCCACGCCATCACCCAGGTCAATGTAGATAAAGCGGTTGTCTTCACGAGAGACTTCCCCTTCAACCAATTCATTCAGCATTTTGTCATACTTGTTGATGACCCGGTCGCGTTCAGCCTCACGCAGTTTTTGCAGGACGATGTTTTTAGCCGTTTGCGCTGCCAGGCGGCCAAAGTCATGCGGCGTCACTTCTTCTTGGAAAGTGTCGCCCAGGCTGTAGCCATGGCTCTTTTCCCAGGCATCGTGCAGACTGATCTGTTCTTTAGGGTTTTCAACTTCGGCCACGACCGTCTTGTCAGAAAAGACCTTGAACTCACCCGTGTTTTCATCGATCTTTACTTCAACGTTGCTGGCGTTGTAGTTGGTCTTGTAGGCCTTTTCCAAAGCATCCGTCAGTGCTTCGATAACGACTTCCTTCTTGATGCCCTTTTCCTTTTCCAGGACGTTCATGGCATCAAGCAGTTCTTGTGCTTGCTTTTGCTTCTTAGTGCTCATTTTGCTGCTCCTTTATTAAAACTTGATTGCTAAGCGAGCCTTGGCAATTTTTTTACGATCCAGCGTAATCGTCTTGTGTCGCGTCTTATCCAAATAATCCAAGGTTAAGCTGTCAGGCGTCAGATCAGTCATCGTACCCTCATAGACCTTGCGGCCGTCAACTGCCTGGTACAGTGAGACATGAATATATTCGTTCAGTGCCCGCTGATAGTCGCTTTCCTTTTTTAAAGGCCGTTCCGCACCTGGTGAAGATACTTCTAAAAAGTATGCCTGGGGAATCGGGTCTGGGTCGGCATTATCCAGCGCCTCACTCAGCTGATCGCTAACCGTGGCACAGTCTTCCAGCGTAATGCCGCCGTCTTTGTCGATGTAGACTCTTAAATACCAGCTTTGTCCTTCTTTGACAAATTCGATATCATACAGCTCAAAGTCATGCTCGGTCAAGATCGGCTCAACCAGCTTTTCGACCGCGTCAACCACCGTACTGCTCAAATCCGCCACCTCCAATTTCATTGCAATAAAAAGAGCGAGCATTGCTGCTCACTCCCTAACGAGTTATTCACTATTGATAGTATAGCATCTTTATTCTGGCTTAGCAACCATGAGCAGCATTTGCCCGCTGATCAGACTAAAATCAAGATCGTTAAAAACCAGCCTGAAACTAATTTGATCAGATTACCAGCCATGGCAGTCAACGATTCAGCCGTGGTCAAAACAGACTGAGCTGATTTTCATCCGGCAGATCGTCTAAGACGTGATTGGCCGTCATGAACTGAATCAGCGTCTGCGAGACCTTTCCCCGCTCAGAAAGATCCTCTTTGGAAAGGAATGGCCGTTGTGCTCGAGCGGCAACGATCTGCTTGGCAACGTTGACCCCCAGACCCGGAATCGCTCTGAACGGTGCAATCAGCGAATCACCGTCAATCAGCCAGTCAGTGGCATCGGAACGGTTCAGATCAACCATTTCAAAGTTGTAGCCCCGCTCCAGCATCTCATTGGCCAGCTCCAGAATCGTCAGCAGGCTCTTGTCCTTGGCACTGGCCTCATTGCCCTGGTCATTGATATGCTGCATCCGCGCTTTGACGGCATCCTTGCCATGAGCCATGGCCACGACGTCAAAGTCATCCGCCCGCACGGAAAAGTAGCCCGCGTAATAAACCAACGGGAAGTAGACCTTAAAGTACGCAATCCGCAGCGCCATCAAGACATATGCCGCCGCGTGCGCTCTTGGGAACATGTACTGAATCTTCAGACAGGAATCCAGATACCATTGCGGCACGCCAGCCTGCAGCATCTTTTCCTGCCATTCATCGGGGATCCCGCGTCCTTTACGCACGTGTTCCATAACCTGAAAGGAGGTTTCTGAATCCAGGCCATAGTGAATCAAGTCGGTCATGATGTTGTCACGACAGCCGATAACGTTGGCAATCGTGGCCGTGCCGTTTTTGATCAGTTCCTGGGCATTATCCAGCCACACGCCAGTCCCATGCGAAAGACCAGAAATCTGCAGCAGCTGCGAGTAGTTCTTGGGGTGCGTGTCATCAAGCATCCCCCGTACGAACCGCGTCCCGAATTCCGGCAGCCCCAAAGTTCCCGTCTTACTTTGGATCTGTTCTTCGGTAACGCCTAAAATGTCAGGACTGGAGAACAGACTCATTACGCCCGGATCATCCATCGGTATCGTTTGGGGGTTGACGCCTGAAAGATCTTGCAGGAACCGAATCATGGTCGGATCATCGTGTCCCAGAATATCCATTTTCAAAATGTTGTCATGAATCGAATGAAAATCAAAGTGCGTGGTTTCCCAGGCCGCGTTTTGATCATCGGCTGGATACTGAACCGGCGTAAAGTCATAGATACTCATGTCATCAGGCACGATGATGATTCCAGCCGGGTGCTGACCGGTCGTTCGCTTAACGCCGGTCGCGCCTTTTGCCAAACGGTCTTCTTCGGCGCCTCTAAACTGCTGCTCGGTGTCGCGCTCAAATGCTTTGACGTATCCATAGGCAGTCTTATCGGCCACGGTTCCAATCGTCCCAGCTCGATAAACATTCTTTTCGCCGAACAGCACTTTCATATAGTTATGCGCGATTGGCTGGTAGTCGCCAGAGAAGTTCAGATCGATATCGGGAACCTTATTGCCCTTAAAGCCAAGGAAGGTCTGGAAAGGAATGTCGTGACCATCTTTGATCATCAAAGTACCGCACTTGGGACAGTCTTTGTCAGGCATATCAAAGCCCGAGCTGTACTCACCTTTTGTGTAGAAATGGCTGTATTGACAGTTGGGACAGCGATAGTGAGGCGGAAAGGCATTGACTTCCGTGATCCCTGCCAGATTGGCCACGACTGATGAGCCGACTGATCCCCGCGAGCCAACCAGATAGCCGTCTTTATTGGACTTGGCTACCAAACGCTGAGCAATCAGATAAATAACCGCGTAACCATTGCCAATAATTGAGTTAAGCTCCAGTTCGACCCGATCCTTGACCAGTTTTGGCAACGGATCGCCATACCAGGCATGGGCCGTATCCCAGGTTCGCTTGGCCAGTTCCTCGTTGGCGCCCTTCATGTTCGGCGTGTGCAGCGAGTCTTGCACTGGCCGCATCTCATCCATTTCAGCGGCCAGCCGATTGGTATTTTCCACCACGATCTCATACGCCTTTTCTTCACCCAAAAACGCAAACTGCTTGAGCATATCATCAGTCGTGCGGAATGGAACGTCAGGCCGGCGCGTACGGTTAAGCGGATTGGCACCGCCTTGCGAATTGATCAGAATGTGACGATAGATTTTGTCTTCTGGATTAAGGTAGTGCGCGTCGCCAGTTGCCACGACCGGCTTGTCCATATCCGCTCCCAGCTTGACCATGTTTTTGATAATGTCTTCTAGATGCGCGGTATTTGAGATGATCTGCTGCTCAATCAATGGCGCGTAGTTAGGCTTGGGCTGCACTTCAATAAAGTCATAGTACTGCGCTTTTTGCTTGGCATCCGTATAGCCCTTTTCCATCATTGCAGTAAAGACCTCGCCTTTTGAACAGGCCGTACCGATCAGCAGGCCCTCGCGATAGTGGTCGAGCACGCTGCGCGGAATTCGCGGCACCCGATAGAAGTATTTGACGTTAGCCAATGAGACCAGTTTGTAAAGATTCTTCAGTCCCGTGTGATTCTTGGCAAAAATCGTGGCATGAAACGGTCGGCCATGACGATAGGCGCCATTGTCTGACATATGCTTGTTCAAGTCATCAACGTATTTGGCATCATAGCGCTTTTCGGCATCTCTTAAAAAGATGTGCAGCAGGTGTCCCGTCGCCTCGGCATCGTGGTCGGCCCGGTGGTGATGATCAAGCCCGACTTTAAACTTACGACTCAGCGTATCCAGCGTGAACCGGTGCATTTCTGGATGCAAGAAGCGCGCCAGCGGCAGGGTATCGATAACCGGGGCCGTAATGCGCGGCAAGCCATCGCGTTCATAACCGGTGTTCAAAAAGCCCATGTCAAAGCTGACGTTGTGTCCAGCCAGCAGACAGCCTTTACAAAAGTCCTGGAACATCTGAAAGACCTCAGTTTCTGATTTGGATCCCTTAACATCCTCATCTGTGATCTTGGTCAGTTCCTTAGTTTGTTCAGAAAGCGGAAAGCCTGGATCGATAAACTGATTAAACGAGTCCAGCACCTCGCCGTCCCGCATCTTAACGGCCGACAGCTGAATCACCTTGTCATAGATGGCTGAAAGTCCCGTCGTTTCCACGTCAAAGATGACATAGGTATTGCCTAAAAGCTCATCATGGTTTTCGTTATAGACCAGCGGAATCCCGTCATCAACGACATTCGCCTCGACCCCATATAAAATCTTGATCTTGGCATTGCCCTTTTTGTCGTGGCTGGCATTAAACGCTTCGGGGAACGCCTGGACGCCGGCATGATCGGTGACCGCGATTGCCTTCATTCCCCATTTTTCCGCCTGTTTGATGTAATCAGAAATCGAGTTGGTGGCATCCATCGTGCTCATCGTAGTATGCAGATGCAGTTCAACCCGCTTCTCGCCTTCTGCAGTATCCTTTCTGGCAGGATGACTGACTTGCTGGATGGCATAGGCCATGATCGTCAAATCACGCATGTAGGTGTCTTCTTGAACCGGACCGCGTGCCTTGATCCACTCGCCTTCTTTGATTGCCGCAAACTTGGCCTCGTCTTCTTTGTTGTTGGAGAACTTCTTAATGGCAAACGATGACGTGTAGTCGGTTACTTCCAAAATCAGCAACTGCCGGCCACTGCGCAGCTCACGGACTTCTTTTGAAAAGACATAGCCTTCCACGACCACGTTACGCTCTTCTTCAGTAATCTCAGCCATCCGTCGTACCGGCTCTTTGGGATTGATCGACTTGCCAATGACCAGCGGACCATCGCCCAGGTCAGGCAGCGCGGATTCCTGCTGCTTTTTTTCGGCCTTTTGCTGCTGCAGTCGCTCCATGGCTTTTTTAACCAGCTCCTGGTCCTGCTGCTGCTGTTTGGCCTTGAGCTCCTTGATTTTTTGCTCGGAAGCTGACTGATCGACCAATGGATGAATCCGAAACTGTGGAAAACCGACTTTTTGGTAGCCTTCTTCAATTGCACTTAAAAGGTTCTTGACGAAAAAGTCTTTGATCGCCTCGTTTTCCAGCAGCAGCTGCACTCGGTTGCCATCGACTTCAGGAATCGTCTTGGCGCAGACCTCGCGTGCCATTGGGGATTCACCGACTTCGGCATCGACTACGTATGACCAATAGTCGCCGATCGCCTTAGCATCCAATTCATCAGTCGGCGTATCGATTCTGACTTTGGCATCCACGCCCGCCAGCTCGCGAAAACTGATCTGTAAAGCTGAGACGAACTGGCGAAACAATTCATAAGGCATTACCTTGCGCAATACGATATCAAATTCCCAGCACTTGGACTTGCGGTGAACGATTACCTGCTTGATCTTGCCGTCTTTAAAAGCAGGATCGTCTTTAGCCATGTTCAGCTGATCCAGCAAGTGCTCAAACAGTTCATGTCGTGATAACTCCACTCCAATGCTCCTCTCTGATTTCATTAAAAAAAGCGGCTAAAAGCAGAATCTATTCTACCTTTAAACCACCTTTTGTAAAGTCTGCCGCTCAATAATTAGTCAGCGGCTGTCTCGGTAGCTGGCGTCAGCTGCTTAAGCAAAATGCCAACCGTGTTTTCAATTTCTTCTTGCTTAATCTCAATCGTCTCGCCGGTCTTGCGGATCTTGACTTCAACGATCCCTTCGCTGACTTTCTTGCCGACCGTCACCCGCAATGGCAGACCAATCAGATCAGCATCAGCAAACTTAACGCCGGCCCGTTCCTTGCGATCGTCGAGCAGTACTTCATAGCCAGCCGCTTCCAAAGTCTTGGTGATGCTTTCGGCCATCTGCATCTGTTCTTCGTTTTTAGCGTTAACCGGAATTACATGCACGTCAAATGGCGCGATGCTGTCCGGCCATGCCAGCCCATGTTCGTCAGCCGTCTGTTCGGCAACCGCCGAGAGCAGCCGTGAGACGCCGATGCCATAGCAGCCCATTACCATATCGGTTTGCCGGCCGTTTTGATCCAGCACCTGCGCGCCTAAGATCTTGGAATAATGCGTACCAAGCTTGAAGATGTGTCCCAGCTCGATCCCACGCGTAAACTTGATTGGCTGACCATCTGGCGCGATTTCGCCTTCTTGAACGTTTCGGAAGTCGCCGAACTCATCAACGCGGAAGTCGCGATCTAAATTGGCGTTGACGTAGTGGAAGCCGTCTTCATTAGCACCGCAAGCCATGTTGACCAGGACTTTGACGTAGTTGTCGGCCAAGATCTTGACTTCTTCACCCACGCCAACGGGACCAAGCGAACCAGGATGCGCACCCAGGTATTTTTCTGCGTCTTCTTCAGTGGCCAGACTAAGCTCTTCACAGTCTAGCGCATTTTCGACTTTGGTTTCGTTAACCTCGTCATTACCGCGCATCAATACCAGTACCGGCACCGTTTCTTCTTCATCCATCTTAGCCATGTACAGCATCGACTTGATGATCTGACTGCTTTCCAGACCCAGACTTTCGGCTGCCTCATCAACGCTGTGCGCGCCTGGCGTAGCCTGTTTTTGCAGTTCAGCCGGATCAGCCGTCTGCTGGACGCCGACAAACTTGCTCGTGGCTTTTTCCAGGTTGGCAGCATAGGTTCCATCCGTGTAGGCAATCGTATCTTCCCCAACCTCAGCTGGTGCGGAGAATTCCTGGGAGTTCTTGCCCCCCATCGTACCAGAATCAGCCAGGATCACCTTGTAATCCAGGCCAATCTTGTCGAAGATATTGCGGTATGCCTTAGCCTGCAGGTTGTATGCCTCATCCAGACCTGCTTGATCGGCAGAGAAGGAGTAGCCATCCAGCATTTCAAATTCCTTACCCCGCAGAATACCGTAGCGTGGCCGATCCTCATCACGGAACTTGTCTTGCAGCTGGTAAACGACTAAAGGCAGTTTCTTATATGACTGCACGCTGTCACGCAGAATACTGGTAATCGTTTCTTCATGCGTTGGTCCCAAGATGAATTCACGATCGCGGCGGTCCTTGAGCTTAAACAGGTTGTCGCCATAGCTTTCGTAGCGGCCCGACTTCTTCCACAGATCGGCAGGCAGCAGCGCCGGCATCATCATTTCAACGGCACCAGCCTTGTCCATTTCTTCGCGAATGATGTTTTCAACCTTGCGAATCACGCGGTAGGCCATTGGCAGATAAGCCCAGACCCCGGCAGAGACCTGATAGATATAGCCAGCCCGCACCATCATCTTATGACTGAGCGCTTCGGCATCAGCTGGTGCTTCTTTTTTGGTAGGAATCAAAATCTTTGATTGCTTCATAATTTAGAAAAATACTCCTTTGAACGGCTTCATGAAACGGAGCCAAGATTTTTAATGAATAAAGTAGCGTTGAATATCGTTCCAAGTAACCAGAATCATCAACAGCATCAAAAAGGCAAAACCAATAATCGTAACGATTCCCTCGGCTTTTTCAGGAATCGGCCGCCTGATGACTGCCTCGATAATGTTCAATAACAGCTTACCACCATCAAGAGCAGGAATTGGCAGCAAATTGACGATTCCCAGGTTGATCGACAAAAGGGCCAAGAAATTAAGCACGCCATTGATCCCTAAAGCCGTTGCCTGCGAGGTACCGGCATAAATTGCGACCGGTCCACCTAAGTCGTTGAGGCTAAAGCCATGTGTAAACATGTGACCTAAGACGCTGAAAATCAGAGTGCCGGCCTGAACGAACCGCTGCCAGCCAAACATAATTCTTGATTTGGCATCGGTTTTTTGTTCTTCAACAATGCCGACCTGACCAACCGTTTCATTTCCCTGCTTGACCTTTTTAGGCGTCATCGTCGTGGTATATTGACGACCATCGCGCTGATACTCAACCGTCAGCTTTTTGCCGGGATTGCCCGAAATTTCAGTTGCCAAAGCAGTCCAGTTCTTGGTTTTTTTACCATTGATCTCGGTAATCCGATCACCGGTCTGCAAACCTGCCTTGGCCGCTACCGAGTCAGAACGAACCGCGCCCAGTCGATTGCTGTTGGTTGGAATACCGCTAAGCGTAAAGCCCAGAATAATAAAGACGACCAACGACAGCAAGAAGTTGTTGAACGGCCCCGCGAAGTTGGTCAGCATGCGATTAACCAGACTGGCAGAACGAAACTGCACGTCTTTAGGCGCAATCTGAACAACCGTGCCGTCATTTTCGATAATCGTAGCGTCATGATCGACAGCGTATGTTTTGGCCGTGCTTTCATCGCCATTGACATACCCTTTGATCCATAAGCCTTCATTCAGGTCATGATCAATCAGCTGCAATGGGATGCCTTGAAACAGCGTGTTTTTATCACTGGTATTGATGCTGGTGACTTTTTGCTGGTCATTGAGCTGAATGGCAACCGGCGTTCCGGGACGCAGCGACTCTTCATCTTCTTCATCAGCACCTGCCAGCCGGACATACCCGCCCAATGGCAGAATCCGGATCGTATAGGTCGTGCCGTTTTTGCGATGCCACCAGATCTTGGGGCCCATGCCAATCGAAAATTCACGAACCAGAATCCCGGCCCGCTTGGCAAAGTAGTAGTGGCCATATTCATGCACCAAGACCAGCAGTCCAAAGACAATAATAAAGGTAATAATCGTTAATATCACAGAATCGCCTCACCTTTCGGCCAGCTTAGATAATCCCCAGCAAGTATAGCGCCGGCATGACCAGCAGCATGCTGTCAAACCGATCCAAAATACCACCATGGCCAGGCAGGATCTTACCGGAGTCCTTAACGCCGTAGAATCGCTTGAGTGCTGATTCGACCAGGTCGCCGAATTGACCCAGAATCGAGAGCAGCAGCGTCAAAAAGACCATCAAGCCCCAGTTGTGATAGCCAACTGGGAAGAAATAAAGATAAACGGCCAGAACCACCGTGGCCAAAAGCGTGCCGCAAATCGAGCCTTCCCAGGTTTTATTCGGACTGACGCGCGGTGCCAGTTTATGCTTGCCCAGCTTGCGGCCAAACAAGTAGGCCCCACTGTCAGTCAGCCAAACAATCAGCATGGCATACAAAAGCGTCGTAAAGCTGACGGCCCGGGCTGCCAAGAAATTGTTAAAGCCAATGCCGATGTAGAGCATGCCCAATGCCAAGACCCCGGCATCATCAAAGCTGAAGCGCTGTTTATGCACAACCGTATGCAGCAATAAAAGCAGCACCATTACGTACATGGCAAACAGCCGCGTAATGTGACTCGGCAAAAAGTCCAGCCAGCTGTTTGGCAGAACCATGATTGCCACGCCAATGTAGCTGACGATCGCTGGAAAAGACGTCAAAAACATCTTTTTCATGCTCAGAATCTCGCCCATTGCGATCATGCCTAAGACAACTGCCGCAATCGTTAATGGCCAGCCACCGTAGACAATCAGTGGAATAAAGATCGCCAAGGCAACGACCGCCGTAATAATCCGTGTTTTCACTAATCTTCACCCGTTTCTATTTATTTACCAAACCGCCAAAACGACGGTGCCGCCCTTGAAATTCAATCAGGCAGCGTTTGAGCGTCTCGCCATCAAAGTCTGGCCAATGTTCCGGCACGAACAGCAGCTCACTGTAGGCAATCTGCCAAAGCATAAAGTTCGAGATCCGCTCTTCGCCGCTGGTCCGAATTAAAAGATCAGGATCGGCAAACTCACCCAGCTGTGCTGACATCAGATGTCCGCTGATCGTATCTTCAGTGATGGAAGCAGGATCAAGTTCGCCAGCTGCAGCCTGTTGTGCGATTGACTGCACGGCCCGTTTGATTTCATCACGCGCACCATAGTTAAGCGCGAAGTTTAGAATCATGCCGTCACAGTCCTTGGTATCTGCCATCGCATCGTTAACGGCTTTTTGCGTTTTTTCTGGCAGCTTGGTGATATCGCCCATAACCGTTACCTTAACGTTATGCTTAACCAGATCTGGCACAAACGTATTAAAGAAACGAATCGGCAAATCCATCAAGTAGCTGACTTCGCTTTCTGGCCGTTTCCAGTTTTCCGTTGAAAAAGCGTAAAGCGAGAGTACTTTTACGCCAAGGTCGCTGGCAGCAATCGTGACTTTCTTCACCGTCTGCATGCCCTGCTTGTGACCCGCCACGCGAGGCAGGTGTCGCGCCTGCGCCCAGCGGCCATTGCCATCCATGATAATGGCGACATGAGCTGGGATGCGGGACATATCCAATTGCGGCTCGTCTGCCGCCTGGTGATTCTTGTTAAACAAGAACAACCCTCCATTTCCGCATTGTTTTTAATTGCAACACTTTTCATTTTACCAGAAATCTAGGCCTGACTCTACATTTGTCACCAACTATGCATAATATTAAGCCAGATTTTAACAGATCAAGCGCGGCCCTCAGTAAAAATAAAAAGAAACCAACGCGAAGTGCGCTGATTTCTCTTTCGAATTAGAATATAGAACTTAACCTTCCATTAGTTCTTTTTCTTTTTCGTCGGCAATCTTTTCCAGGTTCTTGATTCCTTCATCAGTTTCTTTTTGAACCTTGTCTTCCAGCTTGTGGAATTCATCATCGTTAAAGTCGCCGTTCTTGTTACCCTTCTTCAGGTCGTCCATAGCTTCGCGCCGCACGTTACGAACCGCAACCTTGGCCTTTTCCAGTTCCGCCTTGACCTGCTTGACCAGTTCCTTACGCCGTTCTTCAGTCAGCTGTGGAATTACCAGCCGAATTGCCGAACCGTCGTTTTGTGGCGTCAAGCCCAGATTGGAAGCATAGATTGCCTTTTCGATTTCACCAAGCAGACTTTCATCATATGGTGAGATCAGCAGTTGCCGTGCTTCTGGAATCGTAATCGAAGCAACCTGATTCAAAGGCGTTGGCACACCGTAGTACTCAACTTTAACCGAGTTCAGCAAGCTGGCGTTGGCGCGACCGGCCCGAATATCAGCCAGTGCCCGCCGCAATGCGTCCCCAGACTTACTCATCTTTTCTTTAGCTTCTGCCAGGATTTGTTTACCTTCAGCCATTATTTATTCCCCCTCAATCGTGGTCCCAATCTCTTCGCCTTTAACGACACGGACAATGTTGCCAGGCGTGTTCAGATTGAAGACTACCAATGGAATGTGATTGTCCATTGACAGCGAGCTGGCAGTGGAGTCCATCACTTGCAGGTGTTTGTCCAAAATGTCCATGTGCGTCAGATGATCAAACTTAACGGCATCCTTGACCTTGTTTGGATCAGCAGAGTAGACGCCGTCAACGCCATTTTTAGCCATCAAGATTGCATCGGCATCCATTTCGGCAGCCCGCAATGCAGCCGTCGTGTCAGTCGAGAAGTATGGCGAGCCCGTACCAGCAGAGAAGATTACCACACGACCCTTTTCCAGGTGACGAATGGCCTTGCGACGAATGTATGGTTCGGCAATCTGACGCATTTCAATGGCAGTTTGAACTCGTGTTGGCACCCCAACTGATTCCAGCGCATCCTGCAGCGACAGACCGTTCATGATCGTACCCAACATGCCGATGTAGTCAGCTTGAGCACGTTCCATTCCCATTTGTTCGCCGGTAACGCCGCGCCACATGTTGCCACCGCCGCAGACGATGCAGACTTGAACGCCCAAATCGCAGACCTGCTTGATTTCTTCAGCGATCTTCTTGATTACCGGTGGATTGATACCAAAGCCTTTTTCACCCGCCAAAGCTTCACCACTGAGTTTCAAAACGATCCGGTTGTATTTTACTTTAGACATTTGAAATTCCTTCCTGCTATGCATGATTTTGCAAAAAAAGCGCACCGATGTCATCGACCAGTGCGCAATTTCGTCAATTAACGAATTACTTCAGTTGTTCCTTGACTTCAGCAGCCAGGTCGCTTTGCTTCTTTTCGATACCTTCACCGACTTCGTAGCGGATAAAGCTCTTCAGCTTGCCACCCTTGGATTCAACGTATTCAGCAACCGTTACGTCTGGGTCCTTGACAAAGTCTTGGTCTGCCAGGCAGATTTGGGACAGGAACTTGTTAAGACGGCCTTCAACGATCTTGTCAACGATCTTTTCAGGCTTGCCTTCGTTCAGTGTTTCTTCCTTGAAGACTTCGCGTTCGTGAGCCAGACGATCAGCTGGAACTTCTTCGCGCGTCATGAATTCTGGGTTAACGGCAGCAACGTGCATGGCAACGTCTTTAGCCGTTTCTTCGTCAGCGCCTTGCAGAACGACCAGCGCAGCAATCCGACCGCCTTGGTGCAGGTAAACACCAAAGTTGTCGCCGTCTTTCTTGTTAACAAAGGCGAAGCGACGCAGAGAAACCTTTTCACCAGTCTTTTGCGTCGTGGAGATCAGGTCATCGTTCAGCGTACCGTTGGCCGTCTTGGAAGCCAAAGCAACGTCCAGGTCAGCTGGCTTGTTTTCCAGCAGCACCTTGGTAACGTCAGCCAGTGATTCCTTGAATGGGTCAGAAGCAGCCACAAAGTCCGTTTCTGAGTTCAATTCAACGATAACTGCCGTGTTGCCATCAACCGCAATGTTGGTCAGACCTTCAGCAGCGATGCGGTCGCTCTTCTTGGCAGCCTTGGCAATCCCCTTTTCACGCAGCCAGTCCATTGCCTTGTCCATGTCGCCATCACTGGCAACCAGGGCCTTTTTAGCGTCCATGATTCCGGCACCGGACTTCTTCCGCAGTTCCATTACTTGCTTAGCTTTGATTTCAGCCATGAGTACGTCTCTCCTTAAAAATAGTTGTTTTTAATGAAAAAGGCTGTTTTGCGCTTAGGCCAAAATGGTCCAAACTGCAAAACAGCCCAAGCGTTAACTAATTTGGTTAGTTGTTGCCTTCAACGCTGTTCTTCAGATTTTGCAGATCGTCTGAAGAAACTTCCTTTGGTTCGTCAGCAGTTTCAACGACTGCTTCGGCTTGCTTGGCATCGTCTTGGCCTTGCTTGCCTTCGATGACAGCATCTGCCATCTTAGCCGTGATCAGACGAACGGCACGAATAGCATCATCGTTGGATGGGATGATAACATCAACATCGTCAGGGTCAGTGTTGGTGTCAACCATGGCAACGATTGGAATGTGCAGCTTTTGAGCTTCCTTAACAGCGATTTGTTCCTTGTGTGGGTCCACAATGTACAAAACGTCTGGGATGCGTGGCATGTCTTCAATACCGCCCAGGAAACGTTCCAGCTTTTCGCGTTGCTTAGTCAGCACGGAAACTTCCTTCTTTGGCAGTACGTCGAACGTACCGTCTTCGCTCATCTTCTTCAATTCCTTCAGGCGAGCAATCCGAGATTGGATCGTCTTCCAGTTGGTCAGGGTACCACCCAGCCAACGGTGGTTGACGTAGTATTGACCTGCACGCACAGCTTCTTCTTCAACAGAGTCTTGTGCTTGCTTCTTCGTACCAACGAACAGAACAACGCCGCCCTTAGCAGCAACGTCCTTCATGTAGTCGTAGGCAGTGTCGATCATCTTGACCGTCTTTTGCAGATCGATAATGTAGATGCCGTTGCGTTCCGTAAAGATGAATGGCTTCATCTTAGGGTTCCAGCGACGAGTTTGGTGACCAAAGTGGACACCGGCTTCAAGCAATTGCTTCATGCTAACAACAGACATGAATCATACCTCCAAATAGTTTTTTCCTCCCTGTCGTTCATCTGTCAGGGGCACCAGCTGGCACTTCCTCTGACATCCCGCCAGGTGTGAATTGGGCATTTAGCACCGACTGATAGTATACAAAAAAAGGCCTGCCACCGCAAGCCTTTTTTCTTCAATTATTTGAATTAGTCAAACTTAACCAGCTTATCAGAAGTCCCCGTTTCAATCAGGTCTTTGTTGGCTGACAGACTGAACTTAACCATGTTCTGAACGGCAATGTTGGTGTAGAAAGCCGTGTGTGGCGAAATCAGAACGTTTTCACGTGAATTGAGATTCCAGAATTCTGGATAGGTCATGTTCTTGCCCACCATATTGTGGTTAAAGACTTTGGTTTCGTCTTCCAAAACATCCAATGCTGCCCCGGCAACCTTGCCAGAGTCAAGTGCATTGATCAAAGCCTGCTCGTCAATCAGCGGACCACGCGAGGCATTGACGATAAAGACACCATCACGCATCTTATCGAAGGCTGCTTTGTTCAGCATGTGCTCAGTTGATGGGAACAGCGGAATATGCAGCGTAACTACCGTGGCCTTGGCATAGAGCTCGTCTAAAGTGTCAACGTAAAGGCCTTCCTTTTCCAGTTCTGGGTTGTGATAAACATCATAGGCGATCACTTTAGCACCAAAGCCCTTGTAGATATCGATTGCAACACGACCAATGTGACCAGTGCCGATAACGCCGACCGTCTGCTGATTCAGTTCTTGGGAAATCTGTGGGGCCCAGCGGAAGTCGCCACGCCCAAACTTGTGGAAGTATTCCTTGGTCCGCCGCAACAGATTCATCAATTGCGTAACGGAAAATTCTGCGATGGCAGCTGGTGAATATACCGGTACGTTGGTAACCTTAAGCCCATACTTCTTAACCGTAGCTGGGTTCATGTTGTCAACCCCAACATTACGCAGTGAAACATTATGAATGCCATAGGAGTCCAACTTTTCAAAAACCGCGTCGGTATATGGCTTTTGCTGGTAGACAACTACCCCATCAAAGCCTTTTGCCATTGCGACCGTTTCTTCATCCAACAGCTTGTCGGTAATTTCAACTTCAACTTCTGGGTTTTCTTGTTTCCATTCCTTAACGAAAGGTTTTTCATCTTCACGAATACCATAAGCTAAGATCTTCATTGATTTCATACCTCCAATTGGCTTAGTTGTTTTTCATCGTTACTTCTAGTATAACCCAAAAGTTCATAGTTTAACAATTTTAGCTATTTTTGTTTATGAAAGCTCTTCAAAAGAAACCTAAATGATGAGAAAACGCTTCTAAAATTCCAATTTCATAACCAAAAAAACACGATGTCTGCAAAACATCGTGTTTTTTTGATTATTATCCTAGTTTAACCAGTTTGTCGCTGGCTCCCGTCAAGATCAATTCACGACTGGCATCCAGACTCTGCTCAACCATATTGCGCACGGCTTCATCAGTATAGAATGCAGTATGCGGTGTAATCAAAACGTTCTCGCGCGATTCAAGATTATCAAATGCCGGATAGTTGGACGGCTGATTGGCCATATCCTTGTTAAAAATCTTGGTCTCATCTTCCAAGACATCCAGGGCAGCCCCACCAACCTGGCCGCTATCAAGCGCTTCAATCAGATCCTGCTCATCGATTAAAGAGCCGCGCGACATATTAATGATCAAAACACCCTTTTGCATTTTGGCAAAGGCATCCCGATTGAGCATGTGGTAAGTTGATTTAACGGCTGGCACGTGCACCGTCGACTCTTTATACAGCTCATCTAAAGAATCAGTAAACACGCCAGCCTTAACCAGATCTGGCTTAGGACGGTGATTGTAGACCATCACTCGGGCACCAAAGCCCCGGCAGATATGCGCCATAACTCGGCCAATATGACCCGCGCCAACAATGCCGACCGTCTGTTGATTGAGCTCGCTGGCAATGTTTGGCGCCCAACGATAGTCGCGCTTGGCAAACTTATTCTGAAATTCCTTAGTTCGCCGCAATAGGTTCAGCAGCTGCGTGACGCCAAATTCAGCAATGGCAGCTGGCGAGTAGACCGGCACGTTGGTAATCTTAAAACCGTACTTGACTGCCGCTTCAGCATCGATGTTGTCAACGCCAACGTTACGCAAAGAAAGGTTCTGAATGTTCATCTCATGCAACCGTTTTAAAAGGTCAGCCGAGTAGCTTTTCTGCTGGTAGGCAACCACACCATCGCAGCCCGCGGCCAATTCAGCCGACTCAACGTCCAGCGGCTTGTCCGTACAGATCAGCTCAACGTCTGGATTGGCCCATTGCCAGTTTTTAACATAAGGACGTTCATCTTCACGAATCCCGTACGCAATAATCTTCATATCTCAAATTCCTCCACTACATAAACAAATCTTTATCTCCAAAAAAGATTATACAGACAGATCTGCTTGAATGGAAGAATCCTTAATCAAATTTTAATATTATGAGCACGCAGATAAGCGATTTTCTTAGCGCGCGACTGATGTTTAAAATGCCATTCCGCACTCAGCGCATCATGCTGATTATCAAACTCCTCATAGTACAAAAGCTTGAGAGGATGGCGTTTCTGCGGTCGGGTATACTTGGCTCCCTTGCCGGATTGATGCATCGCAAACCGGCGCCAGACATCCGTGGAGTAGCCGCCATAAAGCGTGTGATCCGCACAATAGAGAACGTAAAAATAATAATGCTGCTCAGATATTTGAGCCATTAAGCATCGCCTGCACTTCCGGACCATACTTACCATCTTCGCCCGCTACGATCAACGGCGGCATAATCCGCGTCCCATTCGGCTTGCCGTCTTTAATTGCCTCAATCAGCACTATATTGGCCTCCATGCCTGGTTTGGGATAGACGAACTTGATCCGCTTGGGCGCCAATCGATGAGCCGTCATTGTCGCTAGGATTTCCGGCAGGCGCTCCGGTCGATGAACCAGATAGCCGCGTCCGTTCATCTTCAAAAGGCCGCTCATCCGATCACAGACCATTGCCAGATCAATCGTCAATTCATGACGGGCAATGGCCAGATAGCGATTTGGATTTTTTTGACTGGCCGGCGCGTTCTTAAAATAAGGCGGATTGCACACGACCACATCGGCTCGGTCCTTGGCTACGTATCGGTAGACGTTGGCAACATCATCATTGATCACTTCATAGCGGGCTGTCAGATCATTTAAAGCTACTGATCGCCGAGCCATGTCAGCCAGTCGTTCCTGCAGCTCGATCTCATAAAAATGCCCGCCCAGCTTATGGTGCAAAAACAGACCGATTGCGCCATTGCCGGCACACAGATCCACGATTTTGATTTTTTGACGCTGATTTGGCCGCACAAAATCTGCCAGCAGCACGGCATCTAATGAAAAAGCAAAAACTTCACTGGATTGAATGATTTGTACTCCTTGCGCGCTGAGCTGATCAATGCGCTCGTTTGGTTTAAGCTGAACGGTTGTCATATTTTTCCTCACTTGGTTGCTAATAATTTACTGTAGCTGTATATGTTTGCTTGCATGTTTGAGTATGGTTCGTCATACTAAATATATAAAATTACTTTAAAAATTGGGAGTTGTTTAAATGCTCTATGATTTCTTGGTTCATCTGGTCAATCCGCTGTTAACGCTGTTTAACGGTCGGCCTCAGATTGAACATAAAGATCGCCTTCCCGAGGGCAACTACATTATCGTCGCACCACATCGTACCTGGTTGGATCCGGTATTGTTAGCACTGGCAGTCTATCCTAAGAAATTTACGTTCATGGCTAAAGAAGAGCTGTTCAAAGGGCGGTTTGCCAACTGGTTTCTACGCAAGCTGGGGGCTTTTCCCGTCAACCGCAAAAATCCCGGCCCTTCTGCTATTAAAACACCGGTCAAACTGCTTAAAAATGGTGATCGCTCAACTATCATCTTTCCGACCGGCTCGCGTTATTCCAGCAAGATCAAAGGCGGCGCGCTGATCATCGCCAAAATGGCCAACGTGCCGCTGGTGCCAGCCGTCTACCAAGGGCCATTGAAACTAAGCAGCATCTTCAAGCGACAAAAACGCAAGATCAATTTCGGCGAGCCAATCTACATTGACCGTAAAATGCGCCTGACTGATGAAAATCAGCAGGAATTGGAACGACAGATGCAGATGGCATTCGATCAGCTGGACAACGAGCTTGATCCCAATTATCACTACTACATGCCCGAAAAACCAAAAGACGACGATTTTTAATCGGGCTTATCAATTTTAAATTAAGTCTTGACTTTAGCCTGACAGCTGGCCACTAAAAATCAGTCAGACTGACCAGGATTTTCGTCAATATTAATCAAAAAGGATCGATGCAGTGCACCGGTCCTTTTTAATTGCTATTTGCCTGCCTTGCGCGCTTGAGCCTTCATCGCTTGCATCATTTGGTGCAGTTTGCGATCTGAAGGTTTTTGGCCCATTTGCATCATCATCGTCCGCAGCATATCTTCAGAAATCGGCGGATTGTTACGCAGGTAGTTTTCCATGTATTTCCGAGCACCAAAGAAGCCAACCAAAAGGCCAACCAGCAGTGCCAGGATGATCAACATGATACTAAGCCCAGTACTCATGGATGTTTCCCCCTTATTTTAGATAACGATACTAATGTTACACGATATCGGCGTCAAATAAAAGACGCATTCGATGAATTAATCATTGAATCAGTCGTCACGCAGCCCTTTTTTGCGTTGAATCTGCCGAACTTTTTCCGGCGTGACCTCTTTGCCATCCTTATCAAAGATCCGCATCATCTCAATATTTGAACGAAAAACCTCTCGGAAATTCTTGAGATATTGATCGCGCAGCTGTTTGCGTTCAGCTTTTTCGGCCGCGGTCAGTCCTTCCGCTTTGTTTTTGTGTGCCAGCTCATTGATTCGTTTGAGCAGCTTTTCTTGTGCTTGTGAATCAGCCATAATTTTCTTCCCCTCTGCCTTAAACAGCGATTTTTACGTTACTTAGTGTAGCGAACGCCGCATTATTTAGCAAGCAATCCGCGCCGTTAAGTTTCAACGAACGTATGTTTGAAAATGTTTGGCAAGTATGATATAATTGTTCCAAATCTGAAAATGAGGTGGCAACATGGTAAAAACAGCAGCCAGCAAGCAAATGGCCGTTCTCAGCTACATTCATCAACAGGTCGCCACTCACGGCTATCCGCCAACCGTTCGCGAAATCTGTAAAGCTGTCGGCCTTTCATCTACGTCTACCGTTCACGGGCATATCAATCGGCTTATCAAGAAGGGGTACCTGCAAAAGGATCCTTCCAAGCCGCGTGCCCTAGAGATTACGCCCTCCGGCATGGATGTCTTGGGAATTGCGCCAAAGCAGGAAAAAATTCCATTGTTAGGAATCGTTGCTGCCGGTGAGCCGATTCTCGCTGTCGAAGATGCAACCGATTATTTCCCGATCCCGCCTTCGATTCCGGACCATAACGATCTGTTTATGCTGCAGATTCAAGGTAATTCCATGGTCAACATGGGGATCTTAAACGGCGACAAGGTTATCGTTCGTAAACAGGATACCGCTAAAAATGGCGATATCGTAATTGCCATGAATGATGACAATGAGGCTACCTGCAAGCGTTTCTTCAAGGAAAACGGTCATTATCGCCTGCAGCCAGAAAACGATACAATGGCCCCAATCATCCTGGACCGGGTAACCATTTTAGGCAAAGTCGTTGGGCTTTTCCGCGATAGCATCTATTAAAAAAGAGATGGGAGTTTTCCCATCTCTTTTTTAATCTTTATTATCAGCATCAGACTTTTGACTGCTGGCAGTTACTGCATCAGTAGTTTCAAGGGGATGCCCCAGCTGTTTTAAAATCATTTGCCAATCATAATCCGGATTTTTCACCTTACATGAAACCTCATCCAGATCCACGCGCCAGACATGAACCGGATCAACCATTGCTGCAGTCAGCGGATGCGGCATTCTGGCCACATAATGATGCATCATCACGGTTAAGGCATGCACCTTGTCAGCCGCATCAGTCAGCTCTTTAACCGTTCCTTTGCCAATCAAGCTGCGAAACCGGGCGCTAAATGCACTGTCTTGCGGCGCGGGAAGCAGTTGATAGTCGCTTTCCATCTCAACACCAACATGCGGATTAGCCTGCATCAAACGAGCGCGCTGACCGGCCGCATTCCCATGAAAGTAAAGATGAAAATGTTGCTGCTCATCCAATTCATAGCCAAAGTGGACCGGAACGACATACACCGATTCGCCATCCTGTACGCCGAGCCGCGCAATATCGCAATGCGCCATCACCCATTCAACCGTCAGCGGATCAAAATAGATATCATCTCTCATCAAATCCACCCCTTTTTATAATCACTTTTTAACAAATTATAAAAGGGCCAATCTTAAATTGCAATCTCAGTCAGCTTGAAAATTTTACAGACGCTGTTTATCAACATATTGGCGCTGATGATTCTTTTGACCGGCTAAGACGAAACGAGCTGGATCCGCGCTGATGTCGTATTCAACATCTGCTTTATTCATTCCAAGCTGGTCATTGAACTGCTGCTCATAGGCCGCAATCGAAATCAGCTGGCGTTCACTGAGATCTCCAGCCACGTTGCTCAGCTGTTCTTGATAGCCAGGCTGCAGAATCCCGCTGTAAAACTCGCCTTCCGCTCCGGATCCATAGCTAAACAGGCCGATGCGCTCACCTGCCTTTAGATCAGGGTCATTTTGCAAAAGCGACATCAAGCTTAAATAAAGCGAACCGGTATAGAGATTGCCGACCCGGCGGCTGTAGTTTTGGCTGGCCAACAATGCTTTGCGCAGGCGCCAGGCCGTTTGATCATCCCGTTCACCCAAGACAGCTTCCAAAGCTTTTTTGCCCATCTTGGTAAATGGCAGATGAAAAGCGATTGCCCCAAAATCATCCAGCTTGCGATCCGTCAGCTTTTCATAGCGATTCAGCGTGTGCTTGAAAAAGTCAATGTAGACATTGGTCGAATACTTGCCATCAACCATGGCTTCAGTAGCATAAAGCGGCCGCCAAAAGTCCATCACGTCTTGCGAATAAGCAACGCTGGTCCGTTCAATCGCTAAAATCCGCGGTTCAGCCGTAATCAGCATGGCAACCGCTCCAGCACCCTGCGTAACCTCGCCAGCCGTCTTTAAGCCATAACGCGCCACGTCAGCTGCAATTACCAAAACCGCCTTTTCTGGTTCCAATGCCACCTGTCCTCTGGCAAATTGAATCGCAGCCGTTGCTGAATAGCAGGCTTCCTTAACTTCAACGGTCCTTACATAGTCATCCAGATTCAGCAGCCGCTTAACATAGATGGCGCTGGCTTTGGAATTGTCGATTCCTGATTCGGTAGCAACGATCACCGTGGCAATGCGCTCTCGATCACGTTCATTCAGCATTTTGTCGGCTGCAGCAGCTCCCATTGTCACGATATCCTGCGTAGGCGGTAAAACTGCCTGCTCGCTTTGACCAATGCCAATTAGATATTTATTGGGGTCGACGCCGCGCACTTTTGCTAATTCTGCCAGGTCAATATATTCTGACGTTGTCGCAAACGCCATCTTATCAATTCCGATCTTCATCTGCACTCACCTAGTCTACATCGGCAATCGGATTTTCTTTAGTCAAGTAGTGTGGTGCGCTCGGCTTTTGACCAAAGTAGTGTTCAATCAGCTTTTGCAGCTCATCCATCGCCTCATGCGTCCGCAGAATCTGATCCTCATTAACTGCTTCCATAACGATAACCACGTTTTTAGAATCGCTGGTCAGCATCGTGCGTTGAGCATCACGCCAGTTTAGACTGCGGCAAACGGCACCCTCATCGTCATAATAGAGAATCTCGCCTTCCCGAGCTGGATCATCTTTGTCAGCGCCAACTGGTTGGAAGCTTTCGCCGCCCTTAGCCTTGCCCAGATGCATGTCACCGGCGATCTTATCACGATCCTCGATACCAACAGGAACGCCATAGCGCAGCGAGATGCTGTTGTAGACGTCAACCAATGGCTCAATCGGTTCAAAAACGTGTCCTTGGCTGGCTCGTTTCAGCAGTGCCTCAATTGATGCTCGGGCACCCTTACGCTTAGGGAACTTGGCATAGGCTTCACGCCACTGTGCAACGACTGGATTATCACGGAAAGTTTCTTCTTTGGTGAACTTGGCTGATTCCGCGGTTGCCTGTTTTAATAATTCAGCACGTTCGGCCTTGTTTTCATCCGTATCATGGTTATCAATCCCATCAACGTACATAATTGCAATCTCTGCATCTGGAAAGACTTCCCAAAAACTTTCATCTACTACGACACGTTTCATAATAAAACTCCTTTACTCATTTAATGTCTTTATTATCTCTTAAATATCGTTAATAATTTCTTTGACCGCCTGCTTTAACAAAATCCCAGTCTTTTTCGAGATTTTGGCGCATCCGCTGCAAGTAGTCGTGAGCCTGCTGCGCTTCTTGAGGTGAAAAACCTTGTAAAGCAACGTCATTTGAATGCTCGTTTTCACGAATGATAAACGGGTATAATTCCGCTCCTTTTTTCGTGACGTACATTCGCTTGATACGATGATTGGCCGGATCGGACCGTCGCACGATCAAGCCGTTTTTTTCCAGTTTGGCAACTGCTCTGGCAATCGTAGTTTTATCCATCAAGATTAATTTTGCCAAATCGCGTGCAATAATGCCGGGGTGCTCATAGATTCGAACCAAATATACGAATTGACCGCGTGCCAGATCCAGCTTCTTAAATTCCGCGTTAGCCATGGCATCTAGGGCTCGCGATGCCATTCCCATCTCGCGCAATACATCAATCACCGTCTCGCCTCCTTTCACGAGCAATATTATATCGGTTGTCGGTTGTAATTGCAACTTTAAACTGAAATGTGAAAAATATTCACGTTTTTTCTTATAAAATTTCAATTTGGGGTTTTCTTTTTCGATCCAGTATAGTAATATAATTAATCGTAAGGAGTGCCGACATTCACTTCTTTCTTGACTACCAGCTATTTGGTGCGATTCCGTTTCTTTAAACTGCGGGGGATCGTCACCTGATAGCTTTTTTTATTTATACATATCAATTACTGATCAACCTTAATGAGTGCCAACCTGCCAAAAAGTTCACTCAATAGAATCATCATGAGCATAATACGGCTGGAATTGTGAAGAAAATCAACTCAGCAGCGATTGTAAAGACTGAAATTTTACCTACTTTACGCCTTTTTTTGTCGAATAGTAGGTAAAAATGCATATTTTGGCGATGATTGGAATTGACCAATTTTGTGATTTACCTACTAATTTGTATTTTTTGTTAAAATGTAGGTAAAGTTAGGGAGGCCAAATCCGATATACATCATTTTTTTGAAAAAAGTAGTAATGATTTTCTCATCATATGTTTTATACCGATTTTCGTGAATAAAACCGTAAGTAAGACTGCACAGAACACTGAGCAGCTTAACGTTCCTGTCCAAGACTGCGTCAAGTTCAGCCTGGCTACTTAAAAAGCACTGGCGGTCACGATCTGGTTTGAGTCTCTTTGATCGCCGCATTTCGTCATTAAAACTGCGAAAAACTCGTTTGGTCCGCCATAACGCGCGACCAAACGAGCTTTTATTTTGATTAAATTTAAGCTTTAAGATTGTCCATTGTCGAATTCAGCAACTGATCGACCGTAACGTTGCCATGACTGTTGGCATGCCCTTTAGTCCACTTAAAGCGCAGCTGCTTGAATTTAGGCAGCAGCACGCTCACCTCGGCCCAAAGCTCTTGATTAGCGACCGGCTTGCCGCCAGAAGTCTTCCAGCCGCGCCGTATCCAGCCATACAGCCATCCTTTGTTGATCGCATTTAAAACGTATTGCGAGTCAAGGATGCCTTCAATCGGCTCGTTTTGCAGGTTTAACTCAAGCAGACGCTGCAGACACTTTAAAAGTCCCATGACCTCCATGCGATTGTTGGTAGCACCCAATTCACCAGCCGTATCGGTGATTTTTAAGCCATCCTCAAACCGAATCAGATAGGCCCACGCTGCCAGATCGTCTTGATGAACGTGATCGCCCCGTCGATTGCCGCGATTGCGTGAACCACCATCCGTATAAAAAACAATCGTCGGAATAAATCGGGGGCCCTGTTCCTCGCCGAATAGATCCAGACTGGTCTGTGTTGCATGCTTGACGGCCCGCGGCTTGCTCTTTTCCGGCTGCTGCAGCCATGCCAAAGCCTCTTCTCTGGTCATAAATCCCTTGAAGCGCGCATTAGCAAAGCCAGCAACCTGTTTTTGGCATTCCGGCCAGCTGGTGTAGATGCCGGGCTTTTTGCCACGGCGCACGGCATAAAACTTTTTTGAAGCCAAATCAATTCCCCCTGCTATTGTTCTACTGAAGCGCCAGAAACCGCGTCCTGCGTCTTGTCCGGCGTCTGGATGTCGGCAAGCTGCTCGCCTTTTTGTAAACGATTGGCATGGATTGAAGCCGCCGATACGCCATCAATTATTTTACCATCAACTATCCCATGTTCAAAATCATGGGCTCCGCAAAACTCGCTGATCCGTTTAACGTCCCCGGTAACCTATAAATCCCCCGGGTACTGATTTTGAGCGTTGCAAATTGCATATAGCGAATCAGTACGCGATGGCTGTCCATGACCTGACGATTCTACTTTTATCGTTAGCCGGTCACTACAAAACGTGATTACGGCGCGTTCAAAAGTCGGTTCTGTGCTCATATCAACAATCCTCTCAAAATCGTTCTTAATTTATCTTAAAGGTAACCGTACCAAATCGCAAAGAATGCTAAAATAAAATTAGAATTTAAGCAGAAAGGGATGATTGTATGCGCAGACATCATCAACAGTCAGCAACCGCTAAAGACGAGCAGATTGAGCACTTCAATGCTGCTCCCGATACCGGCTTGACTAAAGATCAGGCGGCACAGCGGACCCAGGCAGGCTTGACCAACACCGCAATCAATACGACCTTTAAAACCACACGGCAGATCATCTACAGCAACACGTTTACTTTTTTTAACCTGATTTTCGTTGTTTTAGCCGTTTTATTGGTCATGGTTCGCTCATTTAAGGACATGACTTTTCTGCCCGTCATCATCGCCAACACCGTCATTGGCATTATCCAGGAATTACGGTCCAAAAAAGTGCTGGAAAAACTGACAGTGCTGAATGCTGCCAAAGCAACGGTAATTCGTGATGGCAAATCGATTCAGCTGCCGACTAATCAACTGGTTTTAGATGACATCATCGAACTGAAAACCGGCCAGCAGATTCCAGCTGACGCCCAGCTTTTAACCGGCTCGCTCAACGTCAATGAGTCGCTGCTGACCGGAGAGGCTGATGAGATTGCCAAGCATCCCGGCGACAGTCTGATGTCAGGCAGCTTTGTCGTTTCCGGTTTGGCACGCGTACGCTTGACGCATGTCGGCGCCAATTCATATGCGGCTAAGCTGACGGCCAAGGCGCAAAAAATGGATACGACCGAAGAATCAGCCATGATCAAGTCACTCAATCGGCTGATCAAATTCGTCGGCATCATCATCATTCCAATTGGTGCCGCGCTGTTTTATGAATCATACGTGCATAATGGCAATACGCTCAAACAAAGCATCGTTTCTATGGAAGCAGCTTTGATCGGTATGATTCCAGAAGGGCTCTATTTATTGGCAACCGTTGCGCTGGCTTTGAGTGCCATGAAACTGGCGCAGCAGCGAGTCTTATTGCACAGCATGAAAAGCATTGAGACGCTGGCCCGCGTTACGGTACTTTGCGTTGATAAAACCGGGACAATCACCGAAAATCAAATGCAGGTCCAACGCTTCTTTTCTGCTCAGCAGGCGCAGGTTAACGACAATCAGCTGCGCAGTCTGATCAGTGATTTTTGCGCGGCCATGCCTGGCGACAACTCAACGATGAAAGCAATGAAAGAATACTTTACGCAAGGCAGCGGACGCCAAGCTGATCAAATCGTGCCGTTCAGTTCAGCCTGGAAGTACTCGGGCGTGGGCTTTGGTAATGAAAGCTACGTCTTAGGCGCGCCGGAAATGGTATTAAGAGAAAGTGCCGCCATGTTTAGCAGCGAGTTTGAGCCCTATGCCAAGCAAGGCTTCCGAGTCCTGGTATTCGGTCAGTATCAAGGGCAGCTGACCAAAGCCAGTCTCAGTGCGCCGGTTACCCCATTAGGATTCATTTTGCTGAGAAATCCCGTTCGTAAGACTGCTCCAGCCACTTTCCGCTATTTTGCCGAACAAGGCGTCAAGATCAAGGTTATCTCGGGTGACGATCCATTAACGGTTGCCAGCGTAGCCAAACAGGCACAGATCGAAGGCGCGCAAAACTGCATCAGTGCAGCTGCTTTAACCGATGATGAATACGAAAGTGCTCTGCAGCGCTACACCGTTTTTGGTCGGGTCACGCCAGATCAAAAGCAAAAATTCGTCACCGCGCTGCAAAAGCAAGGTGAAGTCGTTGCCATGACTGGAGATGGCGTCAATGACATTTTAGCCATGAAACGAGCGGATACCAGTATTGCCATGGCTTCAGGCAATGAGGCCACCATGAATGCCGCTCAGATGGTGCTGCTTGATTCTGACTTTGCCAAAATGCCACAGGTCGTAGCCCAGGGACGGCAGGTTGTCAATAACATCGAACGATCAGCCAGTCTGTTTTTGGTCAAGAACATCTTCTCACTGCTCTTGTCCATCTTTACGCTGATCTTTGCCTTCAACTATCCGCTCGATCCTTCCCACATCACGCTGATCAGTCTGTTTACGATTGGGACGCCTTCATTCCTGCTGGCGTTGGAAACCAATCATCAGCGTATTCATGGCAAGTTTCTGCCCAACGTTATGCGGCGTGCCTTGCCTGGTGGGATTACCGATATGTTTACCGTTGGCGTCATCGTAGTCTGTGGAGCTCTGTTTGGCCTCAGCCGCCAAGACATTTCAACGGCCTCAACCATGATTCTGGCTGCGGTTGGCTTCATGGTGCTCTACCAGATCTGTCATCCGCTCAATAAGTTCCGCAGTATCATCTTTTATGGCTGCATCATGGGGCTTTTGGTCTGCGCATCGCTGTTTGGCAGTCTGTTTGGCATCGACCACGTCTCGGCAGTCGCCCTGGGTTTTGCCTTTGTCCTCTCTTTGACGGGCGATTCAAGTCTGACACACCTGACGCGTTGGACGGATCTAGTTTATGAGCACTTTTTCGCCAATCTTGGTCAAAAGCCTAAACACGCCATGCAAAAACAAGCCTAGCAGCGTTTCCAACAGTTCAGCCAACCATTTTCACGGCTACGCTTAAAAGTCAGCAAACAATTAAAGACGGGTCCCGCATAACGCGTGATCCGTCTTTTTGATACTTAGAATCCTTGAGTGGAACGGTTGTAATAGATCAGATGCTGCTCAAGCGTGGTGGGTTCAACAATCAGTTTAGTAACGCTGCAGTTTTCTGGTTCCAGAATCGTCAAGCCTGGCGCATGCGTGGCACTGGCCGCAAACGAGCGGACCGTAAAGCCATGCGTAACGACTACGACTCGCTCGTCTGGATGCTGAGCCGTAACGTCTTTAATAAAGTCCTGGACCCGTTTTTCAACATGTGTAAACGTCTCGCCATGGGCAACGGCAGCATATTCAGGACGCACATCTTTAACAAACGTCGAAAACAATTCTGGATATTGATTCATCAGCTCATCATTGGGCTGGCCATCCCAGTCGCCATAAGAAATCTCCAGCAACCGCCCGTCTTCGATGACTGGCAGCTGTGCCTCCTCATTTAGAATTGCCGCGGTCTGCTTGGTGCGTTCCAAAGGCGAAACATAAAGCGCGTCAAAATCACGCAAATCAAAATTCTGGGCCAAAAGCTGCGCCTGCGCCCGTCCCTCATCAGTGAGATAGGTCTGCGGCGTATTAATGATTCCCTGCTTAAGCCCGGCCGCATTGGCAAAGGTGCGACCATGGCGAACGATATAAAATTCGGTCATATTCTTTTCCTTTCGACTTTGGTTTTTGGTCATTATACCAGAATCAAATTTATTATTGACGTTTTTTTGTAATTAGATTATAATTTTGTTAACGATAAATAATAATTTGATGAGGAGGGAACTGAACATGCTGTTGAATAATTTTAATTTTGCATTGATGGTTTCCTCATCATGGTCTTCCTTGATTTAGAAGGCCATATTTTGCGTTGGCCTTCGCGATAAGTGAGGTCAATTCAAATCCGAGACTGAATTTGGAGGGCACTCACTTAATCAAGTGGGTGCTTTTTTAGTTTATGATTTGGAGGAATGACAATGACTGTCTATAATTTTGCTGCTGGTCCCGCTGTGCTGCCCAAAGAAGTCTTGAAAAAAGTCCAGGATGAATTATTAGATTTCAACAATTCTGGCATGAGCATTCTGGAAATCTCGCACCGCTCTCAGCTGTTCGTTGATGTTTATGAAAATGCTAAGGCACACATCTATAAATTAATGAACCTGGATGATCAGGAATACGACGTTTTGTTCATGCAGGGCGGTGGTACCACGCAGTTTACGACCGTACCATTAAACCTTGCCTATCAATATCATCGCGCCGCCTATATCGACACTGGTCACTGGTCCGAACGCGCCGTTGAAGAAGCACGCTTGATCAAAGGCGTTCAAGCTGACGTTCTGGCCTCTTCTAAAGACCAGCACTACACCACACTGCCAAAAGTACCAGCCATTCCCCAAGATACCTATGACTACGTACACATTACGACCAACAACACCATCATGGGTACGGCTTGGCAAGAACTGCCGGAAACTGACGGTACGCCGTTGGTTGGCGACCTTTCTTCCAACTTCTTAGGCCAAGACTACCCGTTTGAAAAATTCGATCTGATGTATGCCGGGGCGCAAAAGAATCTGACTCCCGCTGGCGTCACGATCGTAATCTTGAAAAAATCGCTGCTGGGTCATGTCAAGGGACTGCCAAGCATGCTCGACTACACCAAGCAGGCCGCTAAAAAGTCCGCGCTCAACACGCCGCCTGTCTTCCAAATCTATGTTGCCGGGCTCGTTTTGAAATGGATCGATGAACAAGGCGGCGTTAAGGCCATGGACACTCGCAACCGCAAGAAGGCCCAATTGCTGTACGACTGCCTGGATAACTCCAAGCTGTTTAAAAACAACGTTGACCCACACTATCGCTCGTTGATGAACGTGCCATTCGTAACTGGCGACGCGCAGCTGGATGCTAAATTCGTCCAAGAGGCCCAGGAACATGGTCTATTGAATCTAAAAGGTCACCGACTCGTTGGCGGCATGCGGGCAAGTATCTATAACGCCATGCCATATGATGGTGTTGTTGCTTTGTGTGACTTTATACAGCAATTCGAAAAAGAAAATCGCTAGGAGGAATCTTTCATGTACCAGATCAAAACCTATAACGCTATTGCCCAAGCCGGACTTGATGAATTTACGGCTGACTACCAGATCAATAATCCTGAAGCCCAGCCCGATGCCTACATGATTCGCAGCGTGGATCTGCATGATCATGAGTTTCCCAAGAGCCTGAAAGTCATCGCGCGCTGTGGGGCTGGTTTTAACAACATCCCATTGGACAAAGCCCTTGAAAACGGCACGGTCGTCTTCAACACGCCCGGCGGCAATTCCAACGCCGTTAAGGAACTGGTCGTCGCCTCGATGATCATGGCAAGCCGGAACATCATCGCTGCCGTACAATGGAGTGCCAACGCCAAGCCTGGTGCCGATATTACGCTGCGAACCGAAAAGCAGAAGACCAGTTTCAATGGGACTGAGCTCTTGGGCAAGCGCATCGCCGTTATTGGCATGGGACACGTGGGCTCGCTGGTTGCCAACGCCGCCGTTGATCTAGGCATGGACGTCATCGGCTATGATCCATACCTTTCCGTTGAATCGGCTTGGCAGCTGGATAGTCAGGTCAAGCGCGCGCAAACGATCACTGATGCCATTAAGGATGCTGATTTCGTAACGGTTCACGTTCCTAAAAATGAAGAAACCACTGGACTGATCGGCACGGCAGAATTAAAGCATTTCAAGCACGGCGCCGTTTTGCTCAACTACTCGCGGCTGGGAATCGTTGACAATGCCGCTGCCGTAAAAGCCCTGGCTGACGGTACGCTGAAAAAGTACTACACCGACTTCAGCGAGGCTCAGATTCTGAATAATCCTGATATCGTCATCATGCCGCATATCGGTGGCTCAACGGTTGAAGCTGAGGTCAAATGTGCGCAGATCGCAGCTCATGAAATCATGACATATCTAGAAACTGGTAATATCAAAAACTCGGTCAATCTGCCAGATGTAGCCGCACCGTTTGCCAGTCCTGATCGTTTCACCTTGATTCACCAAAACATCCCTAACATGCTGGGGCAGATTTCGACGTTTATGGCCGATGAAGGAATCAACATTGAAAATCTGGTTAACCGTTCGCGCGGCAATTATGCCTATACGATGCTGGACGTTTCAAACCTCACGCCGGCAACCGCACAAAAAGTAATTGACCGCTTGAGCCAAGTCGATGCCATCACCCGCGTCCGCTTGATTCATCACGACTAGTCCGCTCAATCAGCAGCCATAAGTCTGATCATTTATCTTAATTTATTTACTCAGTAGCAAAAGACCACCCGCAGATTAGCGCTGGTGGTCTTTTGACGTTCTGGTTATATAAATTGCTTTAATCAATCAAGCAGATGTTGCTCTTTAAGAATTTCTTCGATCCAGGTTCCCTTCAGCTTGCGTAGCGCGGTCTTGGCAGCCAGCTTTGGTACCGGCAGATCCATCTCAGGCAATGTCTTCTTGTCGCTTAAGTAATACAGTGCCCGCAGCTCTTGGCGAATGTCAAAGACGGAATCAAAGACTTCAGGAACGCCGCGATCAACGTTAAAGAGTGTGTAGACGGCTTCCATCGCGGTCCGAACCGAGTATTCCGTGGTAAAGACCGTGTCGCGAGTTGGCGATTCGGCAAAGTTGCCCAAGAAGGCCAGGTTTTGCGATCCCTTTGGCACGACTGCCGGCCGATCACCCTTTTTACGCAGCTGGAAGTAGCTGGTAACATAAGGCATGTAGACTGGTACGGTATTGACATCGTTTTCCGCATAGCCTTCGATGTCGTCAACGGGAACGCCCAGGTGGTAGAGCAATTCTTCAGTAATCTCTTTGCCTGAGCAGTCCACGACCCGTTTCTTGATGTAGTTGCCTTCCGTGTCGGAATAAAGCGCGTAGATCCAGACAACCGTTTCATCCGGCTTTTGGTCCTTAAAGTGCGGCTGTCTGTGGATCGTAAAGCTCAACATCCAATTCGAGTCGGTAACCGTGATGATCCCACCGGTATTGACCTTGCCATCATAAAGACTGCGCTTGGTCAGCCGTTCAAAATATGGCGCCAGCTTGCGGTTTTTGAGCGTTGCCGTAGCCGAGATGAACCAGGCACGGTCAGGAACGTTCTTGCAGAAGACATCGGGATGACCAAAATCGGCATCCTGATAGGAAAGATTCTCCCACAGCTTCCAACTAGGCCCTAAGCTGTGCGTAATCGGTGCCGGCGTGTTCTGATCGCCATAAGTTGAACTCTCGGTAATTGAGCCATTGGTAACAAAGACATAATCGTTGTCGGTCAAGACGATTTCTTCATCCTTGCCATCCTTAGTCAGCAGAATCTTTTTGGCAATCTTCTTGTCATTGCTGGTATCAACCAAGACATTGTTGACCACGGTGTCGTATTGAATGTCGACATTGTGATCCTGCAGATATGCCAAGACCGGCTTAGTCATTGACTCATACTGGTTGTATTTATTGAATTTCAAGGCACTCAGCGTTGGCAGACCATCAATATGGTGAATATAGCGCATGCAGTAGCGCCGCATTTCAATCAAGGAGTGCCACTTTTCAAAGGCAAACATGGTTGACCAGTACAGCCAGAAATTGGTGTCGAAGAATTCATCTGGGAACCAGTCGCCAATCGTTTTGCCCTCTAACTCATCTTCTGAGGTCAAAACCAGCTTAACGATATATTTTGAAAACTTCTCAACGCCATACTTGCCATCACTAGGTACCCGATCGCCGCGATTATGAATCAGGCGGCAGTTTGACGAGTTGGGATCATCCTTGTCCAGCCAGTAGTATTCATCCAGATAAGAAGCGCCTGGAATCTCCAGTGAAGGAATTGAGCGGTACATATCCCAAAGACATTCAAAGTGGTTTTCCATTTCACGGCCACCCCGAATGACATACCCAACGCCAGGACGCTTCTCGCCATCCAGTGAGCCACCCGCAACCGGCAGTTCTTCTAAGATATGAATGTTTTCGCCAGGCATCTGAGCATCACGAACCATGAAGACGGCCGCTGCCAAACCAGCCAGCCCGCCCCCTATAATATAGGCGTGCTTTTGTTCGATTCCCTCAGGCTTGCGAGGACGTGCAAATGCTTCATAATTACCGTTGGAATAATACATAAAAACCCCTCCAGTGTAAAATAATCCTTGCGAAAGCGATAACATCAGTTTATACGTTTAGTATAGCGCTTACAAAACATTGGAACAAGTTCAGATTGCCGATTTGTCTATTGATGAATCAGATTAACTAAAATGTGCAGAAATCGTCCTAAAAAGCAGCCCAGACTGCATTATTGCTAATGAATAATTGCGTTTTTCTGTTTTAGACCAAAAAAGCACAGAACGGCGGTAAGTTTCCGCAATTCTGTGCTTTCAGGTTTTAGCCCTTAAACTAATTAATGAATAAATTCTGCAACAGTCCCAAAAACAATTCTTGCTTTTGAACAGCTATATTAGGTGTCCCAACTTTTCAATTTAGAGTGATTACTAAAACCCCAAAGCCTATCATGTCAAGGCTTTGGGGTTTCTAGTCAGTTATAGATGTTTCTGAAAAAGGAGAGTACAGGATTTGAACCTGCGCGCCCGCTCAACACGGGTTCGCCGGATTTCGAGTCCGGTGCATTACCACTCTGCCAACTCTCCATAAGTCAACGCTAACTAGTATAGCGAATTTTTACAGATTTGACAAGAGTGATCAGTAATTATTTTTGAATTTCGGTAAGCCAATTCATAAAGCGCTCTTTTTGCGAGTTGGCGACCAGCCACCAGCAAAGCGCCAGCAGCAAACCGGCCCAGACGTCACTGGTATAGTGAACGTGCAGATAGACGCGCGAATACATAATCAGCAGGATCCAACCGGCACCAAGCATCCCGCCAAGCAGTCGGCTCCAGTTTGACTTGAGGTGCGGCCAAAGCAAAGCCAAAATCGTTAGGACAAAAATTACGGTTGCAAAGGTATGGCCGCTGGGAAAGCTGTAGCCGCCGACCTTTTCTAATCGATGAGCGGGACGCGGCCGCATTACGCTGGTCTTAAAGAAAATTACCAGCAGATATCCCACAAACTGCATTGCGCCATACCACATGCTGCTGCCAAGCTGTTTTTTCCACCATAAAATCAGCATCATCACCAGCGTTATCGGTCCTAAAAACTGGGGCGAGCCTAGCGCGGTGATAAAAAGCATAATACGAGTCTTCATGGCGGTAATTGGCAGCGTTAAAGCAAACCCAGCCTGGTCCATGGCTTTGATCTGGGAGTCATGACGCAAAACGGCAAACATGAAAGCCAGAAAAAACAAACCGCAGACAACGCCAAAATCAATCCAACGCGACTTTTTCATAATCAAAATCCTCTCAAAACTTTGCATCTAGGATAATATTTTACTATTTTTTCATTCCTTTACCAATGCCTAATCCGCGCCAATTATTCCTTCTGATCGTAATTTTGCTAAGTCAACACACGTTTGACCGCCAAGCCATAACCAACTAAAAAAACAGCCAGACTCGTCAAAAACGCGTCGGCTGTTTTAAGATCTTATTACGCCTTTTCAACCAAACAGGCCACGCCCATGCCGCCGCCAATGCACAGACTGGCAATCCCGGTCTGGGCATCAAGATCCTGCATTTCATGAATCAGCGTTACCAAGATTCGTGCTCCAGAACAGCCCACCGGATGACCCAGCGCTAATGCACCGCCACGTGGGTTGACGCGCCGTTCGTCCAGTTTGAGTCGGCGCAGACAGGCAACCGATTGTGAGGCAAAAGCTTCGTTGATTTCATACAGATCAACATCTTCACGACTGATTCCTGTCTCGTTGAACAGTTTTTCAATTGCATAGGCCGGTCCCAATCCCATGTATGCCGGATCAATACCGACCAGGGTTGCCGCCTGCCACTCTGCTAACGGCTGCAGCCCATATTCCTTGACTGCCGATTCAGAAGCCAGCATGACGGCCGCCGCCCCATCGTTAAGTCCCGAGGCATTCCCAGCTGTAACTGTTCCTTGACTGGCAAAAGACGGCTTTAATTTCTGTAATGCTTCAATTGAGGTATCCGCGCGCGGTGCCTCATCATTTTTAACGATCATCGTACCTTTGCGAGTCTGAACCTCGACTGGGACGATTTCGCGATCAAAGGCATGATCTTTTTGTGCCGCCACTGCTTTTTGATGACTGCGCAAGGCAAACTCATCTTGTTCTTGACGACTGATTTGATCAAGTTCAGCCACGTTTTCCGCGGTAATTCCCATTGGATAGCCGTTTTCGACATCAATCAAGGCATCTTTTTGCAAGGCATCAATCAGCTGACCATCACCAAAACGATAGCCGCCCCGAGCTTGATTTAAGATATACGGTGCCCGCGACATACTTTCCATACCACCAGCAATCACGACCCGCGCTTGCTTTGATTGAATCAGACTGGCTGCCAGATTAACGCTTGACAATCCAGAGCCACAGACGTCATTAATCGTAATTGCGGGCGTGGCATAGTCTAGGCCTGCCTTGATTGCAGCCTGACGAGCTGGATTCTGGCCAGCACCGGCTTGAATCACGTTGCCCATTAAAACCTGATCAACGGCCTCTTTGGTTACGCCGCTGTCTTTGACGACGGCAGCAATTGCAGTTGCACCAAGCTCTACAGCAGAAACGCCAGCCAAAGACTTGCCAAATTTGCCGATTGGCGTTCGCCGAGCAGCAACGATATATGTTTTTTCCATCAAATTCCCCCACAGCATGAAATCTTGCAAACGTATCCTAGTTTATCGATTTTCACCGTTTAGTGCAATTAATTGCCCCATAAACTGGTGGCTACCTTTTGAGCTGAGGCTTTATCAATCGCGAATTGTCCAAAAGATGATTAATGATTGTTAATCTCAGCTGAATATATGGTAAAGTTTTTTATGAATACGTGAGGTGAATAATATGTTTTGGATAATTGCAACCGGCTGTGTGCTGCTGGCCGTTTTAATGCCGATATACTGGAAACGTCATCCAGAAATCAAGACCACGCCTAAGGGACTGCGAATCTTTAAAGCAGTTGCCTGGGGGCTGGCTGCCGTCATGATTATCTGTGCTCTGTTATTTGAGCAGAAATAATCAAACCAGCATCCCGTTGCCAGCCGATTTCAGCAATATAAAAAACAGTGCCATTGCAAGCTTAATCATCAGCCTGCCGTAGCACTGTTTTGGTTTTATCTTAGTTGCGTTTGCGCAGTTCAGCCCGAATATTGGCAACATCACTGGCTTTACTGGTAAAGATCAAGTGGTCGCCAGGTTCGATCACCGTCGTCCCCCGTGGAATCAGCCACTGCGTCCCGCGGCGAATCCGACTGACCGTCATCTGATCGATAAACGGCAGAGCCTGCAATTGCTGACCTGTATAACGACGATTGCGGACTACGACTTCATAAAGCCCGGCTTCGGTACTGTTAAGCATCGTCATAATAGATGGCGATTCAATCAAAGCCCGTAAGACACTGGTTTGTACGTTGTAGACATTAAAGATCTCAACACCCATCTTTTGCAGCTTGTTGCGCTGGTCCTCATCCAGATTGCGCTGATTTTGACCGGCGATTACGCGGTTGACGTGATGCGCTTTGGCAAGTTTAGCCAGCCGGAAATTCTTGGCATCATCCAGATAGTCAATCGCCATAATGTCACAGTCAAAAAACTTGCCCTTTTCTAAGGCGGCTTCGCTTAGTTCCGGCAGATAGGTCAGATTTTTAACTTCACTGTCATAGGTTTTATAATTGTCCTGACTGTCCGTAACCATTCGTACCTCATACCAGTTACGCGACAACTGCTGAGCGACAGGAACACTGAAGACGTTCGTACCCAAAAAGACGACGCGCTGTTTGAGCTTGTCTTCTGGTGCGAGACGGTAGACCGAGTTAAAGACGATTGGCGCAATAATGCAGACAATTACTGCCGCCAAGACAAAGGCATCTGACTGTGTCGCGGTAATGGCATGCAGATTGCGTGCGACCTGCAGCGTTGGCAGAACCAAGGTGATCGTCGTAACCAGCAGGAAACCGCCAGCAAATGCATTCCGCCCATTGAAGCGCTGCCGAAAGACCAACATTGGCGTAATCTTTGCCAGAATAAAGCAGACTACCAGTACTGGAATCAGCGCCAGAGCATGCGAATTGGTCAGCAGCGTGCGCAGATTCAGTTTGACACCGGTCATCAAAAAGAAGATCGGGATGAAAAAGCCGTAGCCGATTGAGGTGAGCTTGTCTTGAGTGGCCTCACTGGGCTCAAGCAGTTTCATTACCATCCCGGCTAAAAAGGCACCCAGGATGTTTTCGGCTCCCACCGTCTCTGCCAGCGTCACCAGCGTAAAAATCAGAAAGAAAGCCAATCGAATGTCCAGCTGCGTTGTTGCTTTGGTAACCTTGTTAAACCAGATAAATGGCTGCTTGAAGCGATGCAGCAGCAGAATCGCCGCCAAAAACAGCAGCACGATCATCCATAAGCGCCCAGCATTGCCACCGTTGATCGAGGCATATACCGTCAGTGAAAGCATGGGAACGATCTCGCCTAAGACCGCCGTCAAAAGAATCATCTGTCCCATCGGCCGGCTGAGGATTTCTTTTTCCTTCAGCGTGGCAATCACTACGCCAAGCGCCACCGTTGAAAAGATGATCGTCGCCAACAGAACGTCATTGAACATCCCCGTTGCCTTCAATGCCATTCCAAGAATAAACGCCGTCAGCATGATGCCGACAAATGAGGCAACCGCCAGATTAACCGGTGACTTTTTGTCTTTGGGTGCCCCAGGCCGCTTTTTGAACAGGCTGAAGTTGATCTCCATCCCTGACAAAAACATCAAGACGATCACGCCCAGACTCGATAAAAAAGTCAGGTCACGGGTTTGTACGACCAGATTAAAACCGCTTTTGCCCAAGATGATGCCCACGATAATCTCCGCCACCGCGGTAGGTACGCTGGCAACCTTAAAGCGCGCCATCAATATTGGAATCAGCAGGGCTGAAAACATAATAACAAACATTGAAAGCTGTTCCATTATTTAATTTCCTCCACTTTTTGTTTAATTTTATTGATTGTTTGGGTTAAAATAAATACATAAAGTTACAAAATCCAAATAAGGGGACCTGAAAATGTCACAAAAACTATCGGCATGTACCAGCATTCTGATTGGTAAAAAGGCCAGTCGCGATGGCTCAATCATGATCGGCCGCAATGAAGATGCCAAGGCAGCCTGGCCAAAACGCCTGATCGTTCACGCGCGCGGCGAGATGCCATCTCAATTCGTTTCTAAAGATACCAAACTTGAGCTGACGCTGCCTAAGATCAGTGCTCGCTATACGGCAACGCCAGAATGGACCGACAAGTACGGCCTGTTTGAAGAAGCCGGTATCAATGAATACGGTGTGGCCATGAGTGCAACCGAAAGCGCCTATTCCAACGATCTGGTGTTAGGCTATGATCCACTCGTTAAAGAAGGCTTAAACGAAGAGGCCATGGTTACGGTTGTTTTGCCATACATCAAGACTGCTCGCGAAGGGGTGCAAAGACTTGGCGAGCTGGTTGCCAAATACGGAACCGGCGAAACCAATGGTATTTTGTTTGCTGACGATGACGAGGCCTGGTATCTTGAGACTGGCGCTGGTCACTACTGGGTTGCCCAGCGGATTCCCGATGACTGCTATGCTGTCGTTGCCAATCAACTAGCCATCCAGGAGATTGATTTTAACGATCCAGACAACTTCATGTACCATCCTGGAATTCAGGAATTCGTCGAAAAGAACCATCTCAATCCGCACCCTGGTACCTTTAACTTCCGCCAGATCTTTGGTACGGCTGACCGTTCAGATGCCGTCTATAGTGAGCCGCGCGTTTGGTATGGTCATCAAATGTTCAGTCCCAAAGCTGCGCAAAACGAACAGCCGGAAGCTGCCGACCTGCCGTTTTTGATGAAGCCTGAACGCAAGCTGTCAATCTTTGATGCCCAGGCCTACCTTGGCTCCCATTATGAAGGGACGCCGTTTGATCCAATCGGTACCGGTTCGGATGAAGAAAAGCACCGCTACCGTCCCATCAGTCTGGCTAAAACACAGGAAGCCCACATTCTGCAGACATCCCGCGCCTCAAAAAACAGCATTCACTGGATTGCCATGGGGGTTGCCAATGAATCAACGTTTGTTCCATTCTTCAGCAACATCAACGACACCCCAGCACCATACAAACGAGGCAAGCTGCCGGCTCAGCTAAACTCGGCATACTGGATCTTTAAGCATGCCAGCGTTTTAGTCGACAGTCACCTGCACGATTTTCTGCCAATGCTTCGTGATGTTCAAAAAGACTGCAACGCCAAGGCCATTGCCATGATTCAGGCAACCGACGAAAAGGCAGCTGGTCTGGCCGGCGCCAAGCTGACCAACTATTTGACGCGTCAGTCAGAAAACTTCGCAACCGACGTTTTAAACGCCTACCGTCAGCTGAGCCTCGAATTGATCACCAAAATGACTGATTACTGTCCTTTGAATTTTAACACAGATGAAAACCTGTAATAAATAATCTCATCTTGATAAAAGACTGACGGTGTCCTGCACACATGTCAGTCTTTTTTTTAATCAGTACTCAACTTCTTGACTCTTTGATTGATCGTTTCAGAGTCTGTGGTAATTTCTTTTTTATAACGATTAAATAAGCTAAAATAGTTAAGTATGTTCAAAATGTCTGGCTGATGCTGCTCAGTCTGGCAGATTAACTTAAAGCGAGGTTTTTTAAATGATCGGAATCTGGGCCAACGTTGGCGCGGTAGTTGTCGGTACTGCAATCGGCTGTTTTTTTAAGCAGTTCTTACAGGAAAAATACATTGAGACCCTCTGGATAGCATTAGGCTTTGCTGCTCTTGGCGTTGGACTGCAGTCGGTCATCAGCAACATGCCGAAAAGCAACTACCCGGTCCTTTTTATCATCAGCCTGGCAGTTGGGATCCCGCTAGGTACTTATTGGCAACTGGATGACCGTTCCAACCACTGGCTCAGCACGCGTTTTTCCTCTAAGCTTGGCGAGGGCGTGGCCACGGCAAGCTTTTTAGACTGCATTGGTGCTTTAGGGATCTTAGGACCAGTCGTTGCCGCAACCAATGGCAATCAGACGATGCTTTATACCAACGCCATGCTGACGCTGGTCTGCGGCATTATTTTTGGGACCGGCTTTGGCTGGGGGATGCTTTTAGAAACGCCGATCGTTTTAGTCTGGTTTGGCGGCATCTATTTAATCGCCAAGTTTCTGTCCGCCAGTTTCTTTTCCAATGCCTTCGTAGTTGAGGAATCAATCGTTGGCGGCTTTCTGATTGCCGCATCTGGCTTCTCGCTGTTAAAAATCAAGGAGTTCAAGACACTGGATATGCTGCCATCCTTATTGGGACCGCTGGTGTTCTTTTTGGTTAAAAACATCTTTTAGCTAAATTGGCAGCGATCGGCTTAAATCTGTTCAGCTCCCCTTCATTGATTGAAAAGTCATCACCATTTAAAAACTCGCCTCAAGCGGCTATTATGCCCTTTGAGACGAGTTTTTTTAGCAGTAGCATCCATAAAATGAGTGCCAGCTGTGGTGTACGCATGGCAGCCAATGCATGGAGCAGCTTTGGCGGTAGTTATAGCCATACCAGCCAGAGTAATGAACATGAACGACGATGACAACCACTACCCGCTTGCAACCAGAGTCAGTCGGTGCGGTTGGTGCCGTAGCCGCGATCGGTGCCGAATGAAAGGGCGGGCCTTGGCGATGGCTTCTTGGTATACCAAAGCATCACTGGCATATTGTGTTTTTTTACCCTGCATCAAAAAACGCGTACTGAATTCAAAATCTTCTAAATTCATCTGTCAATTGAAAAGCTTTTTTAACAAAATCAGCTTTTATGATTTTAATTTCATTTTAATATATGCAAATAATCCAGCCTCTTAAATGAATATATACAAATAGTCAACGTTAAAAAAATAATATTTAGTATTCCTACCTAATGTACGAAACGTAAATTAATCAATTCAATTTCTGTAAACAAGCCATGAATTTGCGAATTATTATACAAAGAATAAAAGAGAGTGGGAAAAAACTATATTTTTAGATAAATTTTAGAGAATAGTAATATTAAAAATCGCTGGAAATCAACGTTTTCAGTAACGTGGTTTCTAACGATTCTTAAGTTTTGAGACTTTTTTCCCAGCCTCTAGTATAGTTATTTAGTTTTGTACAGTAAGTGTTACCCAAACCTATGGCAGACAGCTGACTGCCTGTTTAGTAGCATGCATTGAGGTCAGCTTTAACGAATCGTTTACTGTCTGCCCTAAATCATGCCGATCTGATTGAGCAACCCAAGCCTGCTTGTTTGTCTGAACATAGCTCTCGCCAGCCGAGACGTTCCCCAGATCAAGCTGCAGCTGATGGTGACGAACCAGATAGTAAGTTCCATTTTGATCAAAAGCTGCTTGATAGGCTTGCCGATGATTTAAAATTCGGCGCAGCTGTTTTTGATTATCAACTCTGATGTATTTTCCCCGATATCTGCCAGCGCCAAAAACCACATACTGGTAGTCATTTGGCGTGCTGGTCAATTCTGCTTTGGCTGCGGATGATGCTTGATAGCGATAGACGCGATTGACCAGCGGATGTGCCTGCATAAATCGATAGCCGCGATACCCCCAAAACGAAACCACTAAAGCCAGCAACAACAATAGAATGATCTCGACAAAACGCTGTTGTCTTTTCATTGTTATCCCCCTGTTTATTTAGGTGCCAGACTATGCGTATCCAGTCTGCACGTCACATTTAGAATAACCTTTTGCAGAGGGATTTTGCAAACATAATTTATGGATTGGAAACTGAAGAACTGTGACTTATTCGTTTGTTTTTACTATTGACGGCATTAGGCTGATCACTGTCCAGTAAATATTCCTCAATCAAATTAATGATCTGGCGATTCTGCGGCAGTGACGAGTGCTGCGCCTTGCTGCCGGTAACCGTCATCTCGGTATAGTGCTTGACCTGTTTTTGATAGATATAGCGCCCCGCTCTTACGCTGCCTAATTTAACGATGCCGTCTTCAGTATAGGTATCGGCACCGGAAACTGAATAGACATCCAGGCTGGACGGCAGCCGGTCACGATGCTTCAAAAAGTAGGTGTACATCTGCGTCGGATTGCTGGTTGAGCTTTCATTAAGATTAAATGGCGAGCCAACCGTCATCAACCGTTTGATTTTTACATAGTCTGAATAATCTGAGTAGTATTTTTCCAGCCATAGAGTCCAGATCAAACCACCGTTGGAATGACCAAATGCTTTAAAATTATTAAACTTATATTGATCAATCAGTTCATTAAAGGCTTCATCAAACATTTTGGCCTGTTTCTTGATGTTGTCATAGCCATCATGATTGTTTTGAAAACCCACGACAATAATCGGCTCGTTGTCGCCACTGCTGATCTTGCCAGTATATGTAATCTTACCGCTGTTGTAGACCTCCAGTTTTAATAGACTGTGCTTGTGACTGGTATCTTTATTAAGCAGCGTCACCATTTCATCAAAGCGATTCTTGGTTGCCGAACTGCCCGGAATCATAATGATCGGCGACATCTGAGCCTTGCTGCGCTGTGCCAGATAATGGTTGTTGTCTTTCATCCAAAAGTAGGCCGGAAACGCCAGGACAATCAGCAAGACTACGACAAAAATCAATAAGCGCATGCTGCGTCGGCGCTCTTTATCATTAATAATCAGCATTATGCCACCGCCTCGATTTGTTGTGTTTTAAGTTCAGCACCAAGCGCCAACCGAACGAATGGGATATATACCCAGACATCAAAAATCAGCAGCACCAATGAAAACAGCAGTGCCTCCCAATCACCATTGGAACCGATAAATGCCGCCAGTGGCCCAGGAGTCCCCATTGGCAGAGGATAGGGCGTTGCCGGGATCAGATGCATTAAGGTTGCCAAAGCGCCCAACAAAAGATTAGCCAAAGGCAGCAGCAGATAAGGCAGCAAGAAGACGGGATTTAGGATTACTGGCAGACCGGTCATCAAGCCATAACCGCTGTTAAACAGGGTCGGCAATAGGTTCCAACGTGCCAACCGCTGAATTTCCGGCTGTCGGCCAACGATGATCAAGGCAATCACTAAAGCCAGCATGACTCCATCACCGCCAAAGTTGGCAAATGAGCTGTAAAGCGTAGAAGTTAGGCATTTGTATGGTACGTTCCAGCTTGAGCCATGCTGAAAAGCGTAGTTCAGATTGGCCGCCGCCGCGCCGGTCAATCCCTGAGCAGCCGTGTTGATCGTTGGTCCGCCAATGCCCAGCCAGCTCGTCAATAACGAAACGGCAATCAAAGGAAGTGCCACCCATAGCGACTGATTGCCCTGACCAAAGTTCTCCAACCAGGTATAGGCAAGATCCAGCCAGGAACTTAACGTCAGCCAGTTGAACAATGCTCCTAAGGCCGCGCCGACTGCCAGCGAAAAAAACAGCGGCCGGATAGCATTCAGAGCACGCTGCTGCATTTTTTCCAGCGTCTCAATCGTCTGATCGCTGGGCTCGCCGCCTTTTCCCAGCCAACGATAGACCTGCCCAACACCATAGCCAACGATCAGCGCAAACAAGACGCTGCGCACGCTCAAAAGATTCCAGTCAAATGAGATCATGTTGGGGCTGCTCGTACGCGTATAGCGAAATGCCAACAAAAGCATAGTGGCAAAACCGGTCATTCCTGCCATCGGCGCATCCTGATGATATAGTTTGGCGGTATAGCGGGCCGCAGCATAGGCAGCCATCACGCCAAACATCCCAAACGTAATCTTGGCCAGACCGCCCGTGAGCCCCGTAATGCCAGTCCAAAGCCAGTCTGGCATGATGTCGCCCAGATCGGCAACATTAAAGAAAAAACTATCCGTGGCAAAGAAGGCTTTTTTCAGCATCACTGCCAAGGTCCCGACATAGGCGATTGGAAACAGCAGCATCAATGTCTGTCGGGTAATTTTGATAAAAGAGCGCTGATTGAAACGCACCGTCCATTCCACTAATCTGTTCAGCATAGCTTCACTTCACTTCTTAAAAGATTGTTTAGACTTAGTATACCGCGAACCGGCTGATAACAGCATGTTCGCAAAAAGAAAAAGGTTCATGGCTGACTATTTCAGACCATGGACCTTTTTTAGTTACCAGCTGGCTTTTTTGACGCCCGGCAGCTGACCTTTGTGTGCCAGTTCACGGAAGTTCAGCCGTGACAAGCCAAATTTGCGCATATAGGCATGCGGACGGCCATCCAAGCGGTCACGGTGATGCAGGCGCACCGGTGCCGAATTGCGCGGCAGCTTGGACAGGCCGATATAGTCACCGGCCGCTTTCAGTTCAGCACGCTTGGCTGCGTACTTTTCAACCAGCGCTTCTTGATGCTTGAGCTTGGCAATCTTAGACTTTTTGGCCATTTTCTACCCTCCATATTTAATGTAGATTTTGATTAAAAATAAGATTTTTACATTTGCATAGTCATTCGTTGGTTATTATGCCAATTTGCGTTTTTGAATGCAAACTTTTTGCCTTACTTTTTGTAATCAAATTAGATTATGGGAATCTGGCAAAAAAACGGCCATTAGTTGGTCAATATGTCAGGACTGTTTCCTAACTCGTTTGGCATAAGCTTGGTACTCAGCCAGATAGTCCCATTTGCGATTGATCTGATCAAGCAGCTCTTGATCATGCGTATTGACCCGGCCAGTTTCAAGCGTCCGCTTATAAAGTTCCAGGTAAGGAATATCTGCCTCAACAGCCAGCTCATATTCCGATTCACGATCATAAGGTACGTGCCGATAGTCCAATTCGGCAATCCCATCATCGTCAACCTCCAAGATCAGATAATGAGCCCGCGTATCGTGCTGCAGCGGCCACCAGCCATTAAACGGCTCCCCGACCGATCCCGGGTTCAAGATCAAGCGCTCATCACTGGCATAGCGCATCAGACTGTGATGAACGTGAGCATAGATGGCCACGTCTTGCTGATCGAAATTTTCAAACAGCTGGTCAAAATGCTCGACTGGATTGGTGGGAAACAGCGCCTGCCCCATGTTGAGCGTTGGCAGATTATGCGAAATGCCAAACGTTAATTTACCAGCCTGCTTTTGAACATGCAGCGGCCAACTGGCAATCTCATCAATCACAGCGGCGGAAATATGCTCGCCAACGTACTGGGCCAAACGAGCAAAATAGATTCGCGAGGGCTTTTCAAGATCCATCTGTCCCCGCACGCCCTTGACCGTTAAATCATCCCAGTTGCCGCGTACCATTACGCTTGGCTGCATTTTTTTAATCAGCTGCCAGATCTCCATTACACCTGGGCCGGGCATCAACAGGTCGCCAATAAACCAATATTCATCAACACTATGGCGCAGACTGTCAGCATACATTGCCTGCAAAGCATGCAGATTGCCGTGTACGTCGGAAAATACCGCGATTCGCTTGCTCATCATGTCACCTCATTATTTATTCACATGAATAATCATATCAAACCTGGCTGAACTCTGTGCAAAAAAATCGAAAAATCATCATTGCGGACTTGTTTTGCATGGCGCTTTCAATGCTAGACTAGATTGGTATGAAATTATATCTTTAATCTACTTTTGTTGCTTGATATTTTATGAAAGGAAGTCTGTTATGTCCGCAACCAATGTCGACGCGCGCACTCGCCGCAGCGTAACGATCATCCTGCTGGTTGCCAGTTTCATCAGTCTGGCAAGTCAAACTATGATGGTTACCGCCTTGCCAGTGATTAAAAACGATCTGCACGTTTCGCTAAATGCCGCTCAGTGGCTGACGACCGGCTATACGCTGCTGATCGGGGTTATCACGCCATTATCGTCAAACATCTACGAACGCTTTACCAACCGCAGCGTCTTTTTATCAACGGTTGGGACCTTCATCATCGGCACGCTGATTGGCTGCTTTGCAAATAATTTCTGGCTGCTGCTATTGGCACGCTTGGTTCAGGCCTGCGCTGGCGGAATCTTAATGACGTTTCAGATGACGACGATGATTACTATCTATCCACCTGAAAAGCGCGGTTCCGTTTTGGGAATGTCTGGTCTGGTGATTGCTTCTGGACCAGCTTTGGGACCTTCTTTATCGGGACTGATTCTGGAATACTTCTCATGGCGCTATATCTTTATTTTTGTCTTGCCATTAATGCTTTTGGTCTGGCTGGGCGCGTTCTTTAAGATGCCAAACTTCTCTCAACCACGCCCTATCAAGATCGATCTGGTGTCGGTCTTCATTTCTTTAGTTGGTTCTTCTTTGATTTTAGGCAGTCTGACCGTTTTTGAAATCAATCTGCTGATTGGCCTGGCCATGCTGTTAATTGGGCTGATCATTATCTGGTTCTTTATTAAACGCCAGCTGCGAATGGCCGATCCAATGCTGAAAGTCCAGATCATCCGCTATCCTTCATTTCGGATGATGACGGCGGTCGGCTGCTGTGCATTCATGATTCTGCTGGGAACCGAGCAACTGATCCCCATTTTTACCCAAAACGTGATGCACATCGGCAGTTTTAAATCTGGCTTGATTCTTTTGCCTGGTGCTCTTTGCAATGCTTTGTTTGCGCCAATTGCCGGCCGGCTGTACGATCAATTCGGTCCTAAATGGCTGATTACGACTGGCGGCATCTTAACGCTTTTGGCTTCTGTTCCCTTGGTTCGTATCAATGCTCAAATGCCAATCTGGGTCTTAACCGTTGCCTACATGCTTCGGCTGATTGGTAATGCATTTTTGTTTAATCCCGCGCTTTCGGAGGCATTCTCCCAACTGTCACCGCAGGAAAACAGTCATGGAACGGCGCTTAACAATACACTGCGCCAAGCTTGTGGGGCTGCTTCCGTCACGCTTTTGGTGGTTATTTCCGGCTTGCCGGCTTCGTTAACAACTGGCGTTCAGTCCGCCATGTGGGTAACCGTTGCTTTAGCCGTCTTAATGCTGGTAATCTTTTATCGCTACCTTGGCTGGAAGAAGCGTCAGTTGGGCTAATCCGGTTCATTTATACAATCAAATTGGAAGGTGATCATTTGGAAGACTCGAATATCGGCACCCATCATGAACTGCCCAGCAAATGGCATCAAACTTTTTACACTCTTTGGTTTGGCTGTTTTATTACTGGAATGGGCTACTCGATGACCATGCCGTTCATCTCACTTTTTATCAATGAACTGGGGCATTTCTCACGCTTTGAGCTTAATATTTATTCTGGTATGGCGTTTGCGGCAACTTTTATTTCCCAGGCAATCGTTTCACCATATTGGGGCAGTCTTGCCGATCGTAAAGGTCGCAAGCTGATGTGCATGCGGGCTTCTGGCGTCATGGCCTGTACGATTTTTTTGACTGGACTTTCAGTCAATGTCTGGATGATTATCGGCATGCGCTTTTTACAAGGCGCATTCTCTGGCTATATCAACAACTCAATTGCCTTGATGGCTGGTGAGACCCCCCACAGCAAATCTGGTTGGGTAATGTCGGCTATGACGACGGCCGGGGTTACTGGCAACCTGATTGGACCGCTTTTGGGTGGAGCCTTGTCTGGCGCCTGGGGCTATCGAATCCCGTTTTTCATTACCGGTGGCTTGATGTTTGGCGTTTTTATCGCTACTTCATTTTTGGTTAAGGAAAAATTTACGCCGATCAAAAAAGAGAACATGAAGCCAATGCAGACATTGATGGGCCAAATCGACAACCGCCAATTGATCGTGGTTATGTTTATCACGACCATGCTGGTACAATCATCAGTGATGTCGATCAACCCGATCGTATCGCTTTATGTCAGGGAAATGATGCATGATACCGGCAATATTGCCTTTGTCGCCGGTATCGTTGCTGCCACGCCCGGACTGGGAAATCTGGTGGCTGCTTCTAAAGTCGGTCATACCATGGATCGGATCGGCCCTAAAAAAGTTTTGACGACTGGACTGATTGTCGCGGCCGTGCTTTTTATCCCGATGACTTTGACCAATTCGCCTTGGATGCTTGCGTTCTGGCGTTTCTTGCTTGGGTTTGCCAATGCTGCTTTAATGCCGGCTGCGCAGACGATTCTGACGTTGGAAGTCCCAACTGAGGCGTTTGGGCGCATCTTCAGCTATAACCAATCATTCCAGGCTGCCGGCGCTGTCTTGGGCGCGCTGCTCGGCTCAACCATCTCTGGCCTGTTCAGCTATTCAGCCGTCTTTGCCATTACCGGCTGTACCCTGCTGCTGGACTTTTTGTTGGTCTACCTGACACAGCACCGCGCTAAAGCTATCAATTAAAGTCAAAAGCATCACTTGACGTTATTGTCAGGTGATGCTTTTTTCTAATATTAATGATACATTCAACCGCCTGCTTCTTTGCTAAGATACGCATCTTGAATCCTCCCTGCTTTTGATTATGCCTAGCCGAAAGAGGCTGGGAAAAAACTATATTTTCAGATGAATTTTAGAAAATAGTAATATGAAAAATCGCTAGAAATCAACGTTTTCAGTAACGTGGTTTCTAGCGATTTTTAAGTTTTGAGACTTTTTTCCCAGCCTCTGGATAGGCTCACTCAACGTCCATTTGGACGCTTTTTCTTTTGGAGTGCATTGTATTTTTGATTGTTGATATAGTTTTCCACTACA